>Ga0209542_10016298_pt1 | contig 12344 bp, 10 predicted proteins | sample RifCSPhighO2_01_FD_184028 | JGI IMG/M metagenome (GOLD analysis project Ga0209542, IMG submission 184028) | Soil microbial communities from Rifle, Colorado - Rifle CSP2_plank highO2_0.1 (SPAdes) (version 2) | ecosystem: Environmental > Terrestrial > Deep subsurface > Rock core/Sediment ...
GGAATAATCGGGCTGCTGCTGTTATTATTTGTCCTGAGCATCGTGCCCTCAGTATTGGCAACAAAATCCAGAGCCGAGGGTCTAGCGCAAAATGAAGTAACCAGTGCATCCAGCGCCATCATCCCGGAAATAAGAGAAAAGTTGCGTGAGCAGAAAGAAGATTTGCAGGAGAAAAGCCAAGAGCGGCAGGAACAAATCCAGGTCCTTCGTGACCGGGTAAAGGATGCAACAGAGAATTCTGCGGATGCCCGCCAGAAATACAGTGAAGCCAAAGAACGTTATGCTGAAGCTAAAGAAAAGTATCAATCACAACGAGAAAAGCTGGAAACCCTGAAAAGTGATGCCGCTGACTGCGGCCAAAATTGTAAAGACAGAAAAATCAGCCTGAAGCGGGGAACGCTGCGGCATTTAACCAAAACCATTGAGCTGCTGGAACGCTCCCTGGAAACTGTGCTGGCCAGGTTAGAACATGCTCCCATCTCTGATGAAGAGAAAGAGAGCGCCAGGGAAACTTTGCTGGCGTTAGAAGTAAAAGTTACCAGCCAAAAAGAAAAAATCTTAGCCACTAAGGAAACTGCCACTAATGAAGAGCTGCGGGAAGCTATCGCTGATTTGCGCTCTACCTGGCGGGAAGTGCATCAGGTTCAGCAGCGGATTATCTCCCTGCTTACTCAAGCTAAACTAAGTTTGTTATTAGAGAAGCACCAGGAATATTTGAATGGCTTGGACCTGCGGATTAATACGTTAAAGGAAAAGGGCATTGATGTAGCAGGGCTGGAAATCATCCGCAACCAGTTTGAGAAGCATATCCTGGCCTTCAGCCTTGATTTTACCAAAGTAAACTTAATCTGGGATGAAGCTAAAAGCGGCCGGGATGTGTTAAATGAGCTGCACAACGGCCAGCAGCAGTTAAAAAATGAGATTGGTGAAACCAAACGGCTGCTGCAGGAATTCCTTAAAATGTTTAAGGAATTAAATTCTCCAGCGGTGAATGCTTCAGCAGTAGAAACCAAATAGTTTTTATTTAGGTTTGTTTTAATACCTATAAATGAATCTGGTGATTGCATCTATTCCGTTTAGGCTTTTTAGTTCTAAGCCTGACCTGTGGAAGCTAAGCCAGAGGCGTTCACAAAGGTGTCTACAACTATGTCTATAAAAAAAATATCGTACCTGATTGCCGGCTTATTGTTGCTTACCTTACTGGTCAGCTGCGCTAGGCTCATTCCTAGTTCAGTTTCAGATAGCCAGCCAGTTCCAGAAAGCCCAGAGGAAATGGAAGTTTCTGAATTGTTAGAAAATCTGCAGGAAATTGAAAGCTTAACTGCCGATTTAAATGTGGATAATAATTTAGAGGAGTTGGCTAATATTAGTTTTGAATAATTTGGCAGAGAAGATAAATTAAGGCCAAAGATCAGGTTAAGCAAAGGATTTAATGCTGCTATTTAGATTAGGGGCACGCCCGCAGTCGAATTGCTATGGCCCCAATAGTTTAACCCTTGCAGCTTCTCGGGCTTGCGGCCCCCTGAACATAGAGTTTGAAGGTTAAGGCTGCTTTCTTCCGAACCTGACCTGATTCCCAGCAAGTCTATCCCACGGGACAAGCCGTCGGCAAAGACAGCAAGGACCACTGAAACCATCGTAACCCTTCCTTGGGCTTCGGCTCCGTGTAAAGTCCATTCACAGTTACAGCGCAGGACTAGCGCGCCAGCCTAGCTCTCCCTCTCCCAGCTTTAGAAGAGCAAATTATTTAAACTTATTGCTGATTTTGGTGAGAGTATTAATCGTTTTAACGATTTATTTTAGGAGCGATAAAGTGGATAAATTACTGGAATAAACTGACAATGAATAAGCTTAATAGACCTCAACTGGTAAAAAAAGCCGTGTTTGCCGGCGGCTGTTTCTGGTGCGTGGAAGCGGCTTTTGAAAAGTTATCTGGCGTCGTAGAGGTTCTCTCAGGCTATACTGGCGGAAAAACAGCTAATCCAACTTATGAGCAAGTATCTACCGGGACAACCGGCCATTATGAAGCAATTCAGGTAAGTTATGTTCCACAGCAAGTAACGTATCAACAATTGTTAGATCGATTTTGGAAGAATGTCGATCCGTTTGACAATTATGGGCAGTTCGTGGACCAAGGCTCCCAATATAAGACGGCCATATTTTATGGAGATGAGCCTGAGCGGCAGCTGGCCGAACAATCAAAGCAGCAGCTGCAGAAAAAGTTTCCTAAAGCCATTGCCACCAAAATACTGCCGTTAAAAGCATTCTATCCGGCAGAAGAGCACCATCAGGATTATTATAAGAACAGGCCGGCGCAGTATCGAGCTTATGAACAAGGTTCAGGGCGCAAACAAAAATTAAAACAGATTTTGGGCTGACAAATTTTTTTTTGTATGATAAAAATGCGTGAAACCGTCTCACCTCGCCATAAATGACGAGGTTTCAAAAGAGGCGGTTTCTCAACTACGCATTTTTAGCATGCAAAAATTTCGTCCTAAAGGGCGGGGTTTTACACCCAGCGAAATTTTTTGCATAAAAATGCCAGCAAAATGCCGGCAGGAGCAATTCTACAGAAAACCAACACCTAATTTTTTAAATCAAGGTCGATTAGCCAGGCCTGATGACCTTGGGCCAGCTATTTACCTTGGAACAGCAAAGCCTGCGTAGAAGAATTCCCATCATTGGTCGGGAGAAAGGAGCATGGCTGCTGCAGAAGGTCAAAGAGCTGCAGCCTAAAATAATTCTGGAATTGGGAACGGCTAACGGCTACAGCGGTTGCATCTTGGGCAGCCAGGGCGCTAAATTATTAACCATTGAAATCAACCACGCCATGGCTGAAGAAGCCGCGATTAATTTTTCCCGATACGGGATTAATGCCAAAATTGTGCTCGGCGAGGGAACAACCATAATCAAGGAGTTGGTGGCAGAAAAACAGTTATTTGATTTAATCTTCATTGATTTTGCCAAGAAGGAGTATCTTCCAGTGCTGGAAGGGTGCCTCTTGCTGGTTAAAACAGGAGGAGTGATCATTGCCGACAACATCAGCATGGCTAAGTGCCAGAATTTTAAAGCAGCCGTGCTGCATCATCACAAGTTAAGGACGGAAATAATCAATATTGGGGATGGCTTATCTTATAGCATTAAGTTGGGGGATGGCTTCATCCAAAAGTAAACACTAAAGCTACTCGCTCAGCGCTTCTAAAACTGAATAAAACTGAACTGCGGACCCTTTCCGCAGGAACATCATAAAAATTTGGGAAAGTGTCCTGCCTCGCCATAAATGGCAAGGTTTGACTGGACACTTTCTAAACCCCGAATTTTCAGGATGCCAAACATTCCTTCTTAAAGGACGGGATTTTAAACCACTGCAAAAATTCCTGGCGAATTTTTTGTGCAAAAAAACAAACAACGATCTGTTTTTAGTTCTGAAATGAGATAATTTTCTTATTTCATGAACCATCCTTTCCCACCGGCAATTTTGATTGTACATTACCGCTCGTCTTAAGGCAGTGACTATTTGTTGGATGAAGCCTTCAAATCCCAAAAATTTATATTCTTTCTCTTAATCAACCGGCTATTATGGCCCTGGAAATTATACCAATTAACCCCAGTAAACCAATTAACGTCAGAGAATTAGCACTAATCTTCGGTTCTAAATCCAAGGCCCAGGAGATCATTTATCTTCTTAGAGAAGCTAAGAAAGTGGTTCGTCAGGGGTTTTATGGGCCAGAGCTTTCGGCCGTGGAAACTTTCTGCCAGAAAAATAACCTGTTTTTAGCCAAGTCTAAATTTAAAATTCTACTGGCTGATGAGACTTCTTTCTCAGACAAGGGGATAAAAATTTCCAGCGATGACCCCCGCTCAGGAATGTATTTTGTCTATATCTCCAAAAACGAACGTGAGGGCTGGCTGGCCAGTTATTATGAATTAATCAATGATACAGATGAATTAGGCCGATTATTGGGCTATCCCAATTGCTGCATTGACTTTTTTGTCAAGAGGTTTACGCCCGACAATCCTAATTTGCAGCTTAAGCCGACCAACATGTTCACTAACTTAACCAAAAGAAGCCAAGATGCCGTATTAATCTCCCATTTTCCCTGCTCGTCAGAGTGCCTGCAAAGCATCAACTTAGGCCAAAAATTCTTATGGATCATCGCTCGAGAGGATCAGCAGCGGTCGGAAGAACTTATTTCCTTACTTAGCATTCCTCCGTCGGAATAATTTGGGATTCCCGTCTACAAAGCGGTGGATCATCCGGTCAAATAACAACAAGTTGCCTTTTCGGAGATAAAAATAGCCGAGCAGGGCTATCGTCAATGCCCCTAAAGCATCAACAATCAGGTCCCACATCGTATCAACTAATCCGTTCTTCTGCATGTTAAAGCCCAGCAGGCCGTCCATTGTAAATTCAAAAATTTCCCAGAATGCGCCGAAAGCCAGGGCAAAAACAAACCCGAACAAGGCGATAAAGCCCGGCTTCATTTTCAGGTGCGCTTTCTTCTCTTCCGTGAGGATATACATTAACAGCAGCCCGCCAATGCCGATCAGAAATCCAGAACTGCTGTGCAGAACTATGTCCCACCACCAGAACCGGGCATAGTAAGAATGCCACTCGCCCAGGAAAACGGCCAGAAAAACAAAGATGATGGTTATCAAGTCAAATTCTACCGGCAGGAAGACGCGGTAATTTCTCCGGACGATGGCTGGCAGAAAAGTCAGCAATAAGATGCCTAGCAGTAAAGCGGCATTAAGCCATCTGGTCCTGACGAAAGAAAAAATTGCTGAAGCTAAGATAATTCCCTGCAGGGTGTAAGAGATGATCAACTGAATCTTGTCAGCCCGGTCTAGCCTGTTCTCTTCCAATAATAATAAGCCCACGGTTTAACTAAAGTCATCGTTGTTAATAAGATTATAGATTATGCCTGATTAGATTGTGATGGTGAAAATAGATAAAACGGCTCTGTAGAAAGTCTCGCTATGTTCGGTGGCCATCGGGCTCAGCATTAACTTCTTAAGGCTGATAACCGACCATCCCCGTAAGGGACATCCCCCTAGCCGGTGTAATTTTGCACCAGAAGATGCTTCGTAAATTGATGGCCACTGCACTTTCTACAGAGCCAGATAAAACGCAAACTATTAAAAGCAGGATGCGCTAAGCAGGGCTATGAAGCCATCGTATACTTTCCTGGAGCATACCGCTGACGTGCTGTTTCAAGCTTCTGCCCCGACAATCAATGAGCTGTTTGAGCAGTGCGCGTTAGCCGTGGAAGATACCCAAGTGGATATCGCGCTGGTCCAGCCGGCTATAGCCCAGAAAATAACTTTAAAAAACAAGACCTTGGAGCGCCTGCTGTTTGATTTTCTGGAAGAGCTGGTGTTTTACAAGGACTCTGAGTTGTTGGTATTCAGCCAGTTTAAGGTTAAGGTTCAGCAAAAGGGCGGTGAATATAATTTAGTGTGCCAAGCTGAAGGGGATAAATTAAGCCACCAGAAGCATGATCCAAAGGTTGATGTCAAGGCTGTAACGATGCACCTGTTTCAGATAAAAAAAATCACTGGCGGCTGGCAGGCTCAAGTGCTGTTGGACATTTAGGGGCAAGGTGAAACTATTTCTTGCATAATTATGGTTTTTTCATTTCTTTCCTGGGTCTGATACCACGCTGCTTGCAGGCGACATCAAATCATTAACTCTGTTACCAGGAAAGATTAAAAAATACCCCGCAGCTTGCTGCGATTGGGATTTTTTATTTTATTTTTTAGCCCTTGAATGGCCTTGCTAATAATTACGATTGCCAGCATGGCTGCCAAAATGAATAGCCAGTCGGCAGCTTCCAGCTTCACGACACCAAAAAATTTTCCTAAAGGAGTGTAGAGCAGCAGCAGCTGCAGGGCCAGCGAGATGGCTACGGCTGCTAAGAGGTACATGTTGGAAAAAATCGGCAATTTATACCTGGCTCTGATCAGCTCCAGCCGGGTGATTTCAAACACTACCAACGCTGTAAAAACAATTGTCTGCGCCTTAGCCAGCGGCGAGTTCCGGTATAAGAAAAACAACAGCAAAGCCATCGCGGCCATCAATGTTCCCAAGATAATTACATCTGCGCCAACTTCTTTAGAGATAATATTTTCCTTAGGCGGCCGAGGAGGGCGGGACATGATTTCTTTTTCTGCCGGGTCTGCCGTTAAAGCGATGGCCGGCAAGCCGTCGGTAACCAAATTGATCCATAAGATCTGCAGCACGGTCAGCGGCAGCGGCAGGCCCAGCAAGAGGGCCAGGAAAATCACTAAAATCTCTGCCAAATTGCTGGATAACAAATAATTGACAAATTTTCGGATATTATCAAAGATGGTCCTTCCCTCCTCGATGGCGTTGACAATGGAGGCAAAATTGTCATCAGTAAGGATAATGTCGGAAGCTTCCTTAGCCACATCTGTGCCGATAAGGCCCATAGAAATGCCAATATCCGCTTTTTTCAAGGCTGGCGCATCATTTACCCCGTCGCCGGTCATGGCGATGATATGCCCTTTCTTTTTCAAGGCGGCAATCAGGTCCAATTTCTGCACGGGCTCAACCCGAGCAAAGATGTTAGTATCCTCAATAATGCGGTCAATCTTCTCAGCGGCTAATTCTCTTCCGGTAACGGCTTTTCCTTCCAAGTTCAGCTTCGCGGCGATAGCTTGCGCCGTGAGCAGGTGGTCGCCAGTAATCATGATCACCCTGATTCCGGCCGCCTGGCATTTTTTAATAGATTCTTTAACCTCTTCCCGAGGGGGATCGATCATTGCCTGCAGGCCAAGAAAAGTCATGTTCTGTTCAGCATTATCCTTTGCCGTAAGCTTATCATTATAAGCAAAAGCCAGCACTCTTAAGGCTTCCTTGGCAAAAGATTCATTATTGGAATAAATATTTTTTAGATCAGACCGCTCCAGGCGCCGGATCTTTCCATTAATCAAGATTTTATCACATTTTTCTAAAATGATTTCCACGGCCCCTTTGCTGAAAGAAATGATCTTATCACCCTGCTGGTGGATGGTGGTCATCATTTTTCTTTCCGCTGAAAAAGGAATTTCTTTGACTCTTTTCAAGGATAAATTCTTGATTCCGGCTTTTTCCGCGCTGACCAGCAGCGCTGCCTCGGTAGGATCGCCGATAACTTTCCGAGCCTGCTGTTGCATTTCCAGCCGGGAATTGTTGCAGTATACGCCGCTTTTAAGCAGCAGTTCCAGCTCCTTAGTGCTGGCTTTCCGGCTGTTGATCAGAAATTCCCCGTTAGCTGAATACCCGGAGCCAGAAACGTCATAAACAGCGTGGTTAGCCAGGATCTTTTTAACGGTCATCTGGTTATGGGTTAACGTCCCGGTCTTGTCAGTGCAGATAACAGTTACGCTGCCTAAAGTTTCCACTGCCGGCAGCTTTCTGACCAAGGCATGGCGCTGGATCATCTTCTGGACTCCTAAAGCCAAGGAAACAGTTATCACTGCCGGCAGCCCTTCCGGGATAGCTGCCACGGCCAAGGCGATAGCCGTTAAAATCATTACCGACCAGTCCTGGCCTCGCAGGACTCCGGCCAGAAAAGTTATGGCTGCTACAGCAATAACTGCGATGGTCAGATAAGCTCCCAGCTGACGCAGCTTTTTTTGCAGCGGCGTAGTTGTTTCAGGCGATTCCTGGATCAGCGCGGCAATACGGCCGATTTCACTGTCCATGCCAGTGGCAGTAACAACCGCCTGCCCGTTGCCGGAAACAGCTAAAGTAGAAGAATAAACCATGTTGCTGCGGTCAGCCAGCGCTGTTGCGCTGTCAAGGGCTGCAGTTGACTTCCCAGCGGCCTGCGACTCGCCGGTAAGCGAGGCCTGCTCGATTTTCAAGGAATTGGCCTGAATCAGCCGGGCGTCAGCAGCAATAAAATCTCCTTCCCGAATGACAATAACATCTCCTGGAACCAGGCGGCGGCTTTCAATCAAAATTTCTTTCCCATCCCTGAAGACCCTGGCTTTCGGCGAAGATAATTTTTTAAGGGCGTCAATGGCTTTCTCGGCTTTATACTCCTGGATGAATCCCAGAATGGTGTTGATGATTACAATTATTCCGATAACCAGGGCGTCAATCCGCTCTCTTAGAAATAAGGAAATAATGATGGCCACCACCAGAATCCATACTAACGGGCTGGCAAACTGGCTCAGAATGATTTTCAGCGGCGAAGGCCCGGCCACTTTTTTCAGCTCGTTGAAGCCATAAGCATAAATCTTCTGTTCAGCCTGCGAGCTGGTTAATCCCTGCTCGGAAGTCTTAAGCAGGGAAATAACTTCCGCTGCTGACTGGGCATGATAACCGCTTTTAGGTGAGATACTCATCATGCTTTTGTAGGCAGGCATTTATTTAAGCTTTATCTTTTAGGGCAATCTCTTTAAGCGCAAACTTAAATTGAAATGGGGGGGGTCAAAAGTTTAAGACGTAATCCATCCTTCTAACTTTGACTCAAGTCCTTTCTTGCTCTCGAAATATAATCTCTTGTTTCTTTAAAAAATAATGCTTTCATTCTGATTGTTAACGGAGGGTTATTTAAGTGATATACCCCCGTAACCTGTAACAATGGGAATAAAATTGCTATCTTACAACTGATTTTTCCACCGGAAACACAAGTCAATAACAGTTGTTTGTCGTCGACAAAGGAATATCTTTATAAATTACTAAGTATTCTTTTTCTTTAAGGATGTACTGGAGAAAAAAAGAGTTGGCAGTAGTTGTTATAGCCGTGGTTTTGTCGGCAGTAATTTTCAGGCGAAACTTTTAAATATGTTCCGGCTTTTAGAGGGATAAAATGAGTGTAGAACAGCTTTGTAAAGAGATATAAAGGACAGTGAGGTTTAACCTAAATGGAAACCGTAACTATTACCAAGAACGAATATATCCACTTTAAAAAATTAGAGCAATTAGATTTTGATTTAATTAGGCAATTTTCCAGCAGCTTGCATGATTTAAAAGAAGGCCGCTTTAAGAGACTTGCTTAGATATATCTTCTGCTACAATTCTGAATTCATTCAGATGTTTCCTAATGTGGTCGATTGTAACCTGTTGGCCCTTTTTGTCACTAGTTGCGATAAGCAGCAATAATTTAATGTCTTCATAGATCAGATAATAAATTCTCCTTCCTCCAATTTTTTTCTCTCTAAGAAAAGGATAGCTTAATGGCTTTCCAACATAAGGATTTTCGGCAAGTTTGGTTGAAATCTTTTCTGCAGCATTATGATCTTGCTTAGGCCATTTTTGAAGTTCGTGAAGATAGGTATAAGTCCCAATTACTTTGAACATTTTGGAAGCAATAAAGTATCTATAAAATTTGTTTCTGCAACAATTTTGTCTTCTATTTCCCCACCATCCGGCTCATTTAATAGATGACCATAAATATTGGTGTCAAAGATAACTCGCAGCATCGCCTTCTGGAAAAAGAAGAACTATTTAAGCTTTAATAGGCTGGATGATCTGTCCTCCACCAGAAGCCCAGGTTAGCTATACCAGTTTATCGTCGGCAAACAAATATAATCATGGATTTCTTAGTACAGCAATTTATTTTTCTCCAATAAATTTTCTCTTTTTCTTTCCTTGCAAATGCAAATAATTTTCTGTTGTGACTATCGGCTTACCTAACTCTAGTTCAAGTTCTTTTCTGGTATTATCAGCTATTTGCCCGCCCCTTTTGGCTGATGCTTTACACTCATCAAATCCTTTAGCATTTCTGGTGATGGTAATATCGGTGGTTGCTTTCTCTCCCACTGTCGTCAAAATCAACTCCCAATCGTCCATGTGGTCGCGAAGATTTTGATTTGGTTTCTTCAAACCTTTAAACTGCTTATATTCACCAACAGTTTTACCAAATGTTGTCTTGGAGATTTCGTTGGTCAGAATGGCAAAATCTTTCTCTTCCTGAACGCCTCTTGACTTCCATTCATCTGTCAAATCTTGTCTGATCGCGATGCCTCTTAACCTTTTATCAATCCAGTCTTGGGGGTAACCTTTGAGTTCGTAATACTCTTTCACCCTATCTTGAGCAAGTTCTGGGTTTTCAATCTCTTCAATCCGTTCCTTACCAACTTGAGCCAACCACATCTTAAATGGCTCTGCTTTTTTAGAGGGGATGGATTGAATCAGCCTAAAAGCATTTTTGGTGTTAACACAATCCGCATACCGCAATTTACCATCTTTAGCTGGCAATTTCAAACCGTGACAAATTGTCACGAGTTGATGTTCTCGTTGTTTAAGCTTCCTCCAGTAAGCTAATTCATCTTGGCTATCGGTAAGAACCGCAATAACATCAGTAACAGAATAGAACCATTCGTTATCAAGCCAAAGCCTGCGAATTTTCTGGTCTTGAAATACAATTAAGGCGTCACTTTTATCCATTTTTCACATTGCAACCAAGCTGTTACAAATTATATGCCACCCCACAACAATTCAAAACGGCTTCTAGTTTAAATACTTTCTTACAACTGATTTTTCCACCAGAAACACAGGTCGGTAGCAATGGTTTATCGTCGACAAATAAATATCTTTATAAATTACCGAGTATTCTTTTTTGTTGAGGATGTACTGGAGAAAAAAAGAGTTGGCAGTAGTTGTTATAGCCGTGGCTTTAGCCTTGGTTTTGCCGGCCGTAATGTTGTATTTTGTCTGGGACAGCGATTCTAATGCCCTTACCGGCTTAGCTGTTGGGCTGGAAGTGGAGAATGAACCGTTTAGTTTGGGGGTGGGGGTTGGCAATAATTCTGAAAACAGCATCACGATTGAGCCGAGCCTTAGCGCGGATAATATCAGTTTGCCGGTGGAAGAGCCGCTGATTGAATTGCCGATAGTTAATGAAACCGTGCCGGTTAACGAAAGCTTTGAGCCGGAGCCAACCATAACGATTCCCGATCAAAATGTCACCGAGCCGGCAATTAATGCCACTATGCCGGAACCTGCTAAAAATGAAACGGGCATAGGGTCTAATAAAACGGCTCTGGAATCAGCAAAACAATTTTCAAACTATACCAGCAACAATACTCGGGAATCCCGGAACGTGTCATTAGGTGGCGAGATCAGGATCTTGGCTTTGCCGGTAATCAATTCCTTGCTGTTGAACACGACGGATTTAACATTGAATGGGACAGACCAGAACATTACGGCTAATGTTTCTACTTCTGATGCAGATGCAGAATCAGTCAAAGTGACTTATAATTGGCGGGTGAATAGAAGTTCTGGTCCCGGAGAACCAATCCTGGTCTTAAATATGCCCTTCGAGAGAATTAACGGAACTAACAGCAGCAATGCTTGGGATTACTCAGGGTATGGGAATAGTGGCACTGAAAATGGTGGCATTGTTTTTAACACTACCGGCGGGTACGATAGCAAAGGAGCGTATGAGTTCAAAAATGCAGGCAATTTCATAAGTATGTCCACCTCAACTGGCTTGAATATTACTCAAAATATCACGATTTCGGCTTGGATAAAGAAAAATGGTGATCATCCCAATTCTGATCTTGGCGGGGCTATCGCTAAATGGTCGATAACTAATACACTTAGATCTTATCTTTTGTTTGAGGATAGTACCAGTGATCAGATGGAATTTGCCGTTAACAATTCTTTTACAGTTAGGGATACTCAAGACATTCCAATCGGCGAATGGCATCATTATGTAGGCAGGTATAATGGAACTCACGTAACGATATTCAGGGATGGAATAGAACGAAATTCATCCGTATATAGTGGCTTAATTCAAACAACTAATTTATTATTAACTATCGGGAGATTAAGAACCGATGATGGAGCAACTTTTGATTGGAATGGTGTAATAGATGACGTCATGATCTTCAACCGCTCCCTATCCGCTTCCCAAATCTGGGCCTTATTCAACAACCGTACGGATTTAATTTCATATGAGGAAACCACTACCGGCCAGAACTGGACGGTTGATGCTTACCCTAACGACGGCAATGATGACGGTGCGCCAGTAAGAAGCAATCAGGTGATAATCAGGGATCCGCCAGACATCACTGCTCCCTTAGTCAACATCACTTCACCAGTTAACAACACCAGATTCTTGAACATCTCCATCCCGGTTTCTTTCGTAGCTTCAGATGCTTCTGTAAGCCAATGCTGGTTTGACATCCAGAATGGAACTAATAACACTATCGTCAGCTGCGCCAATTTCTCGCTGAATCCTGGCAGAGGCTTCTTTAGGATTCAATTGTTTGCCAATGACACTAGCAACAATATCAATGCTACCACCGCCTGGATTAATTTCAGTGTAAACAGACTGCCAGCGATCAATTCCTTGTTGTTGAACACGACTGACTTAACTTTA
>Ga0209542_10016299_pt1 | contig 12343 bp, 2 predicted proteins | sample RifCSPhighO2_01_FD_184028 | JGI IMG/M metagenome (GOLD analysis project Ga0209542, IMG submission 184028) | Soil microbial communities from Rifle, Colorado - Rifle CSP2_plank highO2_0.1 (SPAdes) (version 2) | ecosystem: Environmental > Terrestrial > Deep subsurface > Rock core/Sediment ...
TTCTGTGTTGAACAATACAATTAGTACGAATGGGACGAGCACTAATGATGGTGTATATGTGTATTCCCCTTCGAAATTGAACTTGTTCAGTGGCAATATTGTTAGAACTGACGGCTCAGCCGGCTCTAATCTTGGGTTTTTTTTCTTTGGTTCTAGTAATAATTCTGTGTTGAACAATACAATTAGTACGAATGGCACAAACACCAATCATGGGTTGAACCTGTTTTCTGGCAGTTGGAACTTGTTCAGTGGCAATATTGTTAGAACGGGCGGCTCAGCCGGCTCTAATGCTGGTGTATATGCGCTTAGCGGTTCGAACTCGTTCATTGGTAATGTTGTGAACACGAGCGGAGGCGGCGGCTCTAATTTTGGGTTTTATTTCAGTAATGGTAATAATTTTGTGTTGAACAATACAATTAGCACGAATGGCACGAGCAGTAACGTTGGTATAAATACGGTTTCTGGCAGTTCGAACTTGTTCAGTGGCAATATTGTGAGAACGGACGGCTCAGAAGACGCTAACTACGGCGTTTATTTGGGTGATGCTGGCAATAATTCTGTGTTGAACAATACAATTAGTACGGATGGCACGAACAATAACTATGGTGTATATGCGTCTGGCAGTTCGAACTTGATCTCTGGTAATGCTGTTAGAACGAGCGGTTCGGGCAGCTCTAATGCTGGTGTTTACATTGCTTCTAGTAATAATTCTGTGTTGAACAATACAATTAGTACGAATGGGACGAACGAAAGTTTTGGTGTTTATGCAATCAGCGCAAACTTTGCAAATATTTCAAACAACCTCATTATAACCAACGGGACAAACATAAACAATACAGGCATAGTATTAACAAACACTCAAAAGTCATTCATAACAAACAATAACATATCCACAATGGGAGGCGAAAAAAATAGCGGTATCTGGCTGCAAAGCGCTACCAATATCACGATTATTTCAAACAATATTTCAACTAACGGAAACGCTACACAAATACTTGACGGCTTGAATAACAACGGAGTTTATGCAGCATTTTCGCAGCAAATTTACATATACAATAATACGATAACTACCAACGGCTCAGCATATAGTCATGCAGTCTATATGTATTTTTCAGGGGCTGCAGACATAAGGAATAACCAGATTGTTGCTCGTCAGCTTGGTGGAGGGGGTGATACAACCAGAGGTGTTTATTTTTACTATTCAAAGAACAGTTCTTTGATTAATAATACCATCCTGGTAAATACAAGCGTAGGAAATACCGACGGGGTTTATCTAGAATACTCTGCAGATATATATATCCAGAATAATTCAATAGTTGCAGTCCGGGGAGATGGCATTGATACGGCTACCACGGTTAATATTATAGCACATAATGTGACAATTACCAACAATAAAATAGGTGTTGGAGCATCATATACGGGTATTAAATTTGCTGGTCTCATTAATAATGTAACAGTATTAAATAACACTATAGGGGCTGGTGGGACTGGAATTTACGCATCTTCCCGGGTTACAAATGGGACGTTCGCGTACAATAATATTTCAACCTCCGCTCCAGGTGGGACAACTTACGGGATAAGTTTGACTAGTTCTCAGACTATCACAATATCCAACAATTCGATTGTGGGGTGCCACAACATTTATCTTCACAACACATTAGATGTGGCGATAGAAGGCAACAATATTACCAGTCTTTCATACAATTGCACTCCAACTACTGGGACGGCGATTGAAATTACAAGTTCAGCTACAGCCTTGAAAGCCCGTTCAATTATAAAAAATAACACGATTTTTTTCAACGGGTCCAACTCAGTTACTGGTATTTCTCTAGAGCTATCGAATGACACTTGGACAATTTCAGGCAATAATATAACAACTGGAGCATCCAGTGAGAGCGGCAGCGGCACAATCGCATTATTAATTGACAGATTAAACAATACAATTATAGCAAACAATTCAATTGCAATTGTTGGCAATTACGGCCTTGCATTAAAACTAATTAAAACAACAAACTCAAGCATTTACAACAATTTCATCAAGGGAGCAGACAATGGCACAGTTTCAGTTGATGGCGCATCATTATATAATAATTTCAGCGTTGTTGCATATCGGGGCACAAATATTATCGGAGGAATTTTCATAGCAGGAAACGAGTATACAAATACATCCGCCACTGATTTCAGCGACAGTTGCACTGATGCAAGCCCTTTCGATACCTTGTGCGATTCTCCATATAATCTTGGCAGCAATAACTTTGATTTACATCCGTTATCATCAAATCTAACAAGGATTTCCACATGCTTGAACATTACTGTTCCAGTCGGGGCTGTCTCGCTTCTGAGCGATTTAAGGTCTCCAGACACCTGTCTGAACATTTCAACAAACAATATAACCATTGACTGCGGAGGCCGTATGATTAGCTTCTCAGAAGCAGGCAGCACCGGATATGGAATTTACACAAACGGCACCAATGTTACAATAACAAACTGCAACATCACAGCTTACAAAGGAACTCCTACTGGGGTATATGTCCGTGGAAACGCGTCGACAGTGCTGAATAATTCTTTTTTTCTTTATTCCGGTTCTTTATTAAAGTCATCCGTTATTGGAATAAACGTAACAGGAGTGAATACAATAAATATCAGCGGCAATAGCATGATGCTTGGTGGAGGGGGAGTATCTATCGGTTTTCCTTATGGGTATGGCATAACGCTTACAAATTCCAGCAACGTATTTATTTCAAATAACTCAATAAACATAAATATTAGCGCTCTCGAAGGCCATGGAATTTATTTGTATTCTGGGAATTCTAACAATACAATAATCCAGAATATATTGATAATAAACAGTAGCGGAAGCAGTGGAACAAGCTCAATTAGCAAAGGAATAGAAATTCTGCGCGGTTCTAATTACACAAATGTATCAACAAACAACATAACAGTTTATTCTGCGCCGACAGGGACATTGGCAACTCCTTATTATGGGATTGGTGTAATGATAAATAGCAGTTATAACAATACAATAAACGGAAATTTAATTTCAACACAAGGGGCCGCGCAGTCCTGGGTAATGGGCACTTATATTATCGGATCACAAAATAACATTGTATCTGGCAATTCTATCGCTGTTTATGGCCAGGGCAATAGTTCGGGCATAGAGCTGTTAAATTCGTTCAACAACACGATTTTCTCAAACGACATAACTGTAAACACAACTAACATCAGTACCACGAAGCAAATTGGCAATGCTGGAATAAGACTTGTGTTTTCGAGCTTTAACACCGTCGAGAATAACACGATGATTGTGAACGGCACAAGCAACGGGTATGGGATAATATACACAAATCAGTCCAACTTCAATACCCTGAACGGAAATACAATAATGGTGAACAGTACCGGGACATCAAGCTATGGAATTGCACTAATTAATTCTACATCTGCAGTACTCATGACATCCTCTTCAGGAACAATAATAATGAATAACACTATATCGACCTATGCAGCAGATCATGCGTACGGCATGCTCATTTATTTCTCCAATAATGCTACTATTGGAGGAAATTTGGTTGCTACTAATGGCAGTTCAAATGAAAACCACGGAATATTAATCAATACCTCAAACTTGACAACAATTGGAAATAACACATTTAATGTTATCTCAGGAAAAGGCTTGGGGTTATTTGCTGTAAACATCAACGGTTCCACAATTTACAACAATGTTTTCAACGGAATTAATGCATCCGTATATGTATCGACCTCATTTACCAATAAATGGAATGTCACAAACGCAACTGTCACAAAAGGCGGGAATTATTATACTAATATTACTAAAGGAGGTTTTGGAGATAATTGTACAGCTACATTGCAGGCAGGAATTTGCGATACCACAAATACCCATGCAGCGAACAATATTGATTTTCTTCCTTTAGCTCCTACAACAACTCAACTTGCCTGCGCAAATATTACTACTCCCAACTCAGTTTACAAATTAAATAACAGCGTCCGCTCTTTCGATACGTGCTTCAACATCACAGCAGACAATGTCCTCCTGAATTGCAATGGATATACAATAACATTCGCCAACACAACTCCGGGCTATGGTGTATGGTCAAACGGAACTAATACAACTATAAGAAATTGCAACATCACAACCTCTGGCTTGTCAGCTACCGACAATCAGGTAGGAATATCAATTCTTGGACGCAACTCAACAGTCATTTACAACCAGATACGCACTCACGGAGAGGATTTTAATTATGGAATAAACGTCAGTGCGGAATATGTAAATATATCTCTGAATAACATCTCAACCAATGGCACAGGCGGGAATAACTACGGCATATATGTGCTTGCTGGAAATTTTTCTACAATCTTCAATAATACAATCAATACATCAGGCGGGAACGCGAATAACGGTGGAATCTATCTCATAAAGCAAAGCAATAGCACCGTAACTTGGAACACCATACATACAAACGGCAATTCGTCTGGCAATATTGGTATAACTCTACAAAGTGGTTCGCTTAATTCTACAATCGCCAACAACACCATATGGACTAACGATTCCGGAGTAGGTGGTGGTGCAAATTATGGAATTTTTGTTTCTCAAGCGCAATCTAACAAGCTATTAACGAATAAAATCCAAACCGGAGGGATAGGCTCGTCAAATCTAGGGATTTTTATTACCTTTATCTCCGTTGGCAATTTAATTCTGAACAATACAATCAATACTTCTGGCAATAGCTCAAGTAATTATGGGGTAAGGTTGCATTTCGGATCAAACAATAATGTAGTTGCAGGAAATGTAATTAGAACAAGCGGCTTCGGCGATGCTCAAAACGGCATTGTGTTTACAACTGGCTCTAAAGACAACATTATCGCCAATAATTCGATCAATACTTCGGGAAATTCCAGCAATCATGGAATCTGGTCATTGGCTGCACCAAACACATTTGACAGGAATGTGATTTATGCAAACGGCACAGTTGAAAACAATTTTGGAATTTTCTTAGCGACCAGTCTTGCTGGCAATTCTAATGTTACCAATAACACGGTTTTCAGCAGTGGAACAAGTGGCTGCATCGGGATAGCGACCCAACACACTGATAATGTCATTGTGTCAAATACCATAAGGATAGTCAATGCCACATGCAGCAACACGACAGGGATCCTGGTTCTTGCTGCTGCGCACAGAAATATAATTGCAAATAACTCAATAAATGTAAGCGACAATGCCAACAATACAGGGATTTTCATAATTAATTCCGGAAACAATACGATTCTGGCCAACAACATAATTTCCAACGGCACCGGCTCCCAAAATTACGGAATCTACATTTTCAATTACAATGGAGTAAATGGCCCGAACATGATTTACAACAATACTATCAAGACCAACGGCACATCAGACAACTATGGCATTTTGATGTTCAACGCAAACAATGCAACGATAACAGGAAACTTAGTCCTGTCAAATGGAAGCGGAACAAATAACCATGCAATATATATCAACAGTTCTAATTTCACTTTGGCGGCGAACAACACATTTTGGGTGCAAGAGAAAGTAGGCCATGGCCTTGGGCTGATGATGGCAGGAGCGAGCACAAACAATGTTTTTTACAACAATATCTTCAACGGAACCAACGGCTCGGTTTATGTCAATGTAACTCTCCCCAACTCGTTTAATACAACACCTTACTTCGGACCAAACATTTTCGATGGCGCATACATCGGCGGAAATTTTTATACCAATAGGTCCAACAACGGGTACAGCAATACCTGCACGGATGCCGACAACGACGGATTGTGCGAAACGCAGTTAGATATTGCGCCTGCGACTGGCACAGCAGCAACAACAGACTTCTTTCCATTATCCTCGACAAAAATTACATACCTGACAGCATGCCAGGATATAATCTTGGGGACAAGATATTATGTTTTGCAAAACAGTGTCAGCTCAACAGGCACGTGCTTCCAAATGCTGGCTCCTGATACCTATCTTGAATGCGACGGGTACTCTATTGAGTATTCAACATCATCAGCGGGCAATGGAATAAAAACAAACGGCAGCGGAAATACAATCTCCAACTGCAATATATTTACTACATATGCAGGCGCAAGCGGTGAACACGGAATGAATGTGTTCGGCAACGGAAATAATACTACCATAATCAGAAATACCATTAAAATAGGAGCGCTTAGTGGCGATTACGGAATTTTCGGGGATGGTGTCCAAAAAATCAATATAAGCAATAATAATATCAGCAATTTGGGCAGTACAGGAGGCGGTAAAGGAATTTATTTATCAAACGCAGGTTCAGTCTACATAGCATTTAACCTAATTAATATAACCGGCGGCTCAGCCGTTAATAATCAAGGAATTAATATAACCGGCGGCTCAGGAAATAACACAATAAAAGACAACAACATTACTACAGGCGAGTCTGACATTAACGGCAATACTGGGCTTATAATCTTAAATTCAGGATCGGATATAATTATTAATAATATTATAAATGCCACTGGAACAAATACGTATGGCATTTCGTTAGCTTCATCAAGCGGAAGCGATTTCATTGGAAGAAATTTGTTATATACAAGTAGCTCAATTGCAGCAATTACTAATAAAGGCATAATTGTGAGTGGTAATTCCCGATATTCAAATTTAACTATAATAAACAATACAATTTATACTGCAGGTGGAAATTTCAATTTCGGTATTGAGACAAATGATTGCAACAATTTAAGTATAAATTACAATGTCATCTCCGCTTCCGGCTCGACCAATGATAATTATGGTGTCTATCTTTCGAACTGCAATAACTCGATTGTTGTAAACAACACTATAAACTCCAGCGGAACTACTGCAAATTATGGCGTATTCTTAAATCGCACTCGCGGAAACAATGTATCTTTCAACAATATAACAACCAACGGAACAACAAACAATTATGGTATTTATATTTACGGCAAAGCGGTAGACCCATCAATTGAAAATATCATCTCAAACAACACAATCGTCACAAACGGAACAGACAAGAATTATGGAATCTTTATAACAGAGGCATATAATATCACCCTTAATTATAATTATGTCAAAACCAACGGAACGGGCATCGACAATCACGCGCTTTTCATCAATTCCAGCAACACTACCTTGATCGCAAACAATTCTTTCAGAGTGATGGTCGGCAAAGGAGCGGCCTTTAATGCAACAAATATAAGCGGAGCAATAGTTTACAACAATGTTTTCAACGGATCGGATTGGGCTGCTTTTGTCAACACAACATACCCAAATTTATGGAACGTTGACCCTCTCGACCATGGCGACGTAAATATTATCGGCCTTTTAAAAATTGGAGGAAATTATTATGCCAACAGGTCAAACGAGGAATTCAGCAACACCTGCTCCGACTTCGACTTCGACGGCATATGCTTCGGCAACTATTCATATAGGTTTAACTACCCACCGGTTTACAACAACACTGACTTCTATGCACTGACACGCCCAGCTGGAATCATAAATGACTGCGGTACAGTCAACGGCTCGAATTCAACTTATTGGGTACTTAGGAACATTAATTCAACAGATACATGCTTGAACGTCTCTGGGACAAATATATCAATCAACTGTCTGGGAAACAAATTAAATTATTCCGAAACAAATCCAGGGTACGGTATCTGGTTCAACAGTTCATCAAAAATAGTCGAGATTAGGGACTGCAGAATAATTGAAAATAATTTCACTGGCGCTGTTTCAAACTATGGAATTAATTTTGCAGGCGACAATGATTTTATCAGGATAAGAAACACATCTATTCTGACAAAAAGCGACAGCTCTCATGGCGTCGCATCAAATACTTCAGCGCCCAATGAAGTAAATATAACGGGAAATAATATCACAACTACTGCAACTGCTGCAATTGGAATATTATTTAGGGGCAATCTCTCAAGAATAATAGAAAATGAAATAACAACAAATGGGTCAGGTGCGCATGGAATCTACCTGCCTGAGGGCGGCTCAACGATAATTATTGACAATAATATCACCGTCTCTGGTTCGAATTCATTCGCCCTCAATCTTTCCGGTGGAGATTTCAATAATGTAACACACAATACCGTAACATCTAATAGTTACACAGGCCTTGTCATTGCCTCCAATAATAATACATTTGTCAATAATACAGTTTTTGGAGAAATTGAAGGAGTAAGATTGGTTGACCCCGCAGGAAATAATACGATTTTTAATAATATTTTCAAGTCTTCCAATACACCTGCAACAGTTGTCGGCAATCCATCGAACCAATGGAACACGACACTGCGCACCGAGACAAACATTATCAACGGAATTAAAATGGGAGGAAACCATTATCTAACCCTTTCGGGAGAAGGTTATTCGCAAACCTGCTTAGATTTGGACTTTGATGGAATCTGCGATACAAGCTTAACGCTTGCGGCAAATGATATCGATTATTATCCTTTAGCAACAAATAGGACGTCAATAAACCTTGATAACTGCACTCCTTATTTGCTTGGAGACAATGTGCAATACAACCTCACAAAAAATATTAATTCCTCGGGGACCTGCTTCGAAGTAAGGGCTTCAAAGGTTACACTTGACTGCAAAGGCTACCAAATCAATTATTCTAAATTGGAAGCCGGCTTCGGAATTCATGTAAAACCAGGTTATGGATACTTTACCGCCAGGAATTGCAGTATCTACCAAGATGGCACTTTTTCAAATTCGCATGCAATATATTTAGACAGCAATACCGTTAAAGCCCTAATAACAAATGACTCAATTCAAACACAGGGCAGTGAAAGTTATGGAATATTTATCACAAATTCAACTTTACACAATGTTACTGATACAAAAATCCACACTGCATTAACTGGCGCTGATGCTATAAATGTCATCAATAGCACTCAAAACTTATTTGCAAATAACAGGCTGGAGACAGCAAATTCAGGTGCTGAAGGAATAGAACTCATAAGATCCTTGGATAATGTTTTGTCAAATAATACCATCTTAACCAATGCTTCGGATTCTGAAGGAATAAACTTGACTGTGTCAAATAATTCGATAATTGCAAATAATACTATACATGCAAAAAATGATAGTGCGATTGAATTATCTACGGATGTAATTAATTCGATGATTTACAACAATTATTTTAATGGCTCAGTAACAGCTGTAGTCTCATCAAGTGTACTGAAAAATGAATGGAACATTTCAAACATAAGCGGCATTAACATAGTTACAGGCCCGTTCATTGCAGGTAACTATTATACAAACGGCAGCAAGCAAGGATTTTCTGACACGTGCACGGATGCAAATGGAAATGGCATTTGTGATACATCATATACTATATCGACAAATAATATAGATCAGCTTCCATTATCGCCCTTGGAACTCCAGCCGCCATGGTGGGGCAGCAATGGAACAAATGAGACAATTTCCATTCCAAAAGTAAATGATTCGATAATGCTTAATATTTCCCTTTACGATAATGCCAATCTCGCATACTATGTTTTCTCGTGGAACAACTCGGGAATTTGGGTAAACGACTCGGCTGCAAGTGTTAGCGGTACAAGTTACCTGCTGCAACTCAATAAGACTCCAAATGCGACCAGACGCGCCATAGTTGGATGGATGGTATTTTTCAATGATACTTCAAACAACAAGAATCAGACCGATATATTCTTTTTCACGATGAAAAATTCCAAGCCCAACATTCCTGAGGGATTGTTCCCTGAAAACAGAAACTTTTCCTTCAACCGAACACCAATGCTTAATTGGACAAACACGACAGACCCCGACCTGGATAACTTGACTTGGGAAATAAATCTTACAAAATTCGGCGGAGATGGAAGCTGCACACTGCAATCTTACACAAACATTACGCCTGTAAATGTCACGCCATTTGTCCTTAACACAACTTACGAGCTGCAGTGCCTCAGAGATGAGCTTTATTATTATAACTGGAGCGTCCGCGCATTTGACGGTGAAAACTACAGCGATTGGTCTGAATTCTTTAATATTTCTGTCGAAGGCTTTACAGGCATCACTATGATCAATGGTACAATCCAATTTGGAACCATGCAGCTTGGCGATATCAACGACACCACAACATATAATCCCTATCCGTTCCTGATAGAAAATTCAGGCAATGTTTTCATGAATATTTCCATTAACGCATCTTCGCTGTGGCAATCAATTTCTGAAAATTCCTCTTACTTCCAGTACAAGGCTGCAAATGCCACTGCAAGAAATATTTCCTTTAACTTTTCGGGATCTAATACCACTTTCCAATTTATGCCATTAAGCAGTTCCTCGATTTTCATAAGAAGCTTTGATTGGCACGATACATCCGACTGGGCAGAAACAGACATTAAAGTTGAAGTTCCAGATGGAGAATCCCCTGGAAACAAGGAAAGTACTGTAAATTTCATCGGTGAGCGCTCATGAACTGGACAATAAAAGCAGGGTTTGGAATTATGGTAATTCTAATTGTTTTTGTGCTATTAATCCCAAGGAATTCAGCTCCCTTGCTGCCTCTCTCACCGCAGGTAAATGCGACAATTTTCGAGACCAATCCAACTTTTAGATGGTCTGGAATAGCCCAAGAACTCTTGATAGATGATAATCCCTCATTTACCAGCCCGATGAGATTTTATGTTGCTAAAACAAACTCTTTAGTTCTAGAAAAACCGTTTTCGCCAGGAACATATTACTGGAAGTTGAAGGGAAAACAAGAGTCAGGCCCGTGGGCATTTACAATCCAAGGAAAAGCGGGACTTGAAGTTGAAAAATCTGATTTGGGAACTCTTCTGAAAAACACAGGAAATGTGGATTTAAGTGTTGTTGTCGAGGCTGCAAAATCAGGAATAACAGGAGCACTTATTGTTCCGGCAGGAAAAAACAGGCTTCTTCCGCAGATATTTACGAAAAACGTGGAGGCAAAAGAGCATGAAAGCTAAGTTATTTATTGTTTTCATGCTTATCTTATTACTGATAAGTACAGTTAGCGCCTTTGAAATAACTCCTACAAGAAAAATTTACGATTTCGAAGCAGGCAAACAAGTTCAAGGCTCATTTACAATTATAAAAAACGAAAATCAGGCCATGAAAGTGGCAATATCTACGAGAGGGGAGCTGGCTGATAAAATAAAACTAAAGGATTTTGTTGTAGATTTGCCCTCAGGTGCTTTATCAAAAGAGTTTTCATATGCAATAGAGATGCCATCAGCTTTTGACAAGCCAGGACTTCATGAAGGTGAAATAGTTGTCGTTGGAGTACCAGATGAAAAGGAACAGAAAGGAGCTTTTGTTGGAACATCAATTACGCTTTCAACCAAAATACGAGTTCGGGTTCCTTATCCTGGCAAATACGCTGAGACTGCTCTTGATGTTCAGCCCGGCAACGTAAATGAGCAGGTAACTTTTGTCATGCCTGTAACAAATTTAGGAACCCAAGATATAAGGTCAGCGCTTGGTACAGTTCAGGTGCTTGGCCCCACAAACGCGCTGATTAACACAGTAAGCAGCCAGGAAGCAGGCATACCTGTTGGCCAATCAAAAGAACTTTTAGCCAAATGGCTGGCCGAGGCTAATCCAGGGATATATTCAGCGAAAGCAACCATTAACTATGATGGGCAATCAACGACTGCCAACAAGACATTTTCTGTCGGAAACATGAGAATTGAAATCTTAGGCGCTGAAGTCAAAAGTTTCAGGCTTGGAAGCATAGCAAAAATATTCCTTACACTTAAGAGCGAATGGAACCAGGAGATAGAAAATGTCTATGCTGAATTGTATGTATATTCCGATAACGAAATGAAAACTCTTGTTTATGACAGCAAGTCAACTTATATCAATATGCAGCCATTGGCTTCAGACAGTCTGCCTATTTATTGGGATACGCAAGGGTTGGTAGCTGGCTCCTATACCGCAAAAGTAATACTGCACTATGCTGATAGGACATCCGAAACAACATTTAGGTTTGTAGTTGGAGGGGACAGCTTTGAAGCCCAGCTTTTGTCAGGAAAGGTTACAGAGAGGACAGCAAAGGTTTCAGGAGGTTCACTGCTTCCCTTCATCTTCATGGGGGTATTTATCCTGATTGCATTTAACATAGGATTGTTCATTTACTTTAGAAGAACATTAAGCAATCTGAAAAAATAGTTACTATATGATAATTCACGGAAGATTTTCGAAGATTCCGTAGGATTTTAGCGAAAGTATTTATTATAAATAGGGAACTCCGCTCTGGAAACAAAACACAACAGGTAAGCCATATGAATAAAGAAAGAATAACGAACCTAAAAAATGCATTTGAGAATT
>Ga0209542_10016300_pt1 | contig 12342 bp, 16 predicted proteins | sample RifCSPhighO2_01_FD_184028 | JGI IMG/M metagenome (GOLD analysis project Ga0209542, IMG submission 184028) | Soil microbial communities from Rifle, Colorado - Rifle CSP2_plank highO2_0.1 (SPAdes) (version 2) | ecosystem: Environmental > Terrestrial > Deep subsurface > Rock core/Sediment ...
GGGTCATAATCAAATATATTATAGCATCTCCCCTTTGACAAGTCTTTTAAAAAAGATTTAATATTAATATAGGTACTAGACTAAGAGCGTAATATTAAAATGAAAAAATTAAATAAACGAAGTTTGTTACTGCGTAATAAGCAAAGCTTGTTACTGCGTAATAAGCAAAGCTTGTTACTGCGTAATAAGCAAAGCTTGTTACTCCGTAATAAAAACCCGAATATATTAGCGGTTCAATTAAGTTCTTTGGGATCGTTTGGAAGCAAAGTACAAGAAAGCAAACCCTGTAAAAATGAGGGCGCCAAAAACATAAAACAACATCAAAATTATATTTGGATCACTCATGCCTTATCCTTTCCAACCAATATAATCGCCAAACTCCAAAAGAGTAAACTTAGTATTCCTCCAAATATTACAACAAACCAGTTTATCCTGTCAACTCCCAGCAGGAACGGAGAAACTACTGTACTTGCAAAAAATACCTGGCCAATATCTGCACTAATTTCAGAGAGCACCTTAAACTGGGAATCTGAAAGTCTTGGAGTATGTACAAAGAAAAGGTCTGACAATGAGTCCATGGTATGCTGGAGTATATAGCAACAGGTCATAATTTGTCAAAACTAGGATATTTTTAATATTAAAATGAAAATTACTTTTCCAAAAAGTATTATCTTAATCTTTTCTGCCTTCTTTTTTCTAAGCTTTCCTAGATTGGCAAGTGCCGATAATATCGGCATTTCACCAAATCCGCCAACAGAAGGAGATCTTGTTAACTTTTCTTATGGATATGGTTATGATGTAACTTGTGGTATAGGGGGAAGTTATACCGAACTCCAACTTTCTTCTGGGGGTGGGTGTAGTAGTAATACAGGTTATTGTAATTTTAATTGGACAGCTGGTAGTTCTGGAACGTATGAAGTAAGCGGTTATTGGCAAGCGATCATAAGAGATGAGAGTGGGTGTACTACTCTTGACTCAAGATCTGATACCACTTCTTTTACAGTTAACCCAGCTCCTCCCCCGACTTACCCTACTTATCCTACATACCCTACTTATCCTACATACCCAAGTTACCCTACTTATCCTACATACCCAAGTTACCCTACTTATCCTACATACCCAAGTTACCCTACTTATCCTACATACCCAAGTTACCCTACTTATCCTACATACCCTACTTATCCTACATATCCAACTTACCCAACGTATGGTGGACCTACTTATCCAAACTATCCTACTTATCCATCATACCCCGCATATCCAACATACCCTACATATCCAACTTACCCCGCATATCCAACATACCCAACCTATCCAACATATGTCGGTCCTACTGCAACCCCTACCCCAACCCCTTCCGGAATTACAGTTGATTTAACTGTAGATGGTACTCTTGCAGGATTCGGAGGAGGGATTAACATAACTAACGGCTCATCCCATACCTTAAGGTGGAGTTCAACTAATGCTACATCCTGCAATGCATCTGATTCCTGGAGCGGAGCAAAAGCTTTAAATAACTCCGCAGGGGAATCAACAGGTATACTTTCAAGCCCGCCTGCTGTACGTACATACAGGCTTGATTGTACAAACGGAGCTACCACTGTTTTTGATACAGTTACCTTAACTATATCCTCTGCCCTCCCCTGGCTTAGGACAACCGGAGGAGATGTACATTCAAATACCAACATTAATACCCCGGGAGGACCATGATGGGAAAACTCGAAACTATCTATACTGTCATTCTGAGTGTAGCGAAGAATCTCTTGCGAATGCAAGGTTTCTCAAACAAGTTGAGAGATCCTTCAGGCTTCGCCCTCAGGATGACAATGGTGTTGTTCTTGTTACTTGTTACTTTATTCTATATCTTATCCCCTAAACCCCAAACCCTAACCCCTACCTCCTTTGCTGCAGGGACTGAATGCCAGGTTGATACATCTGCCAATGCAAGAGCTTCCGGTTTAATAAGCATCGGCGCGGACAGCGCCTTAACAGGCAAATTCGGAAACCCCGCCGGCATCTGTGCGTATGATCCGAAAGCTGCTTTTATTTCATTTAAGCTCCCTACTTACGCGGAGCTTAAATCCAGGCACTTCGATCAGGCAAAAGATAATCCGACCGCTTTTGTAAATAAAAACACTATGATCACAGTAAATCCGGCAACGCAAGCTAATATCCCCATGGGGGCAGCGGAAGATCAACTCTACTACCTGACAGGGAATTTAGAATTAACCGGGAATCCAAGCGGCTCCCGAACAGGCATAATTTTCATTGACGGAAATTTAAATATAAGCTTCGCCGATATAACTTATGGAACTGCAACCACAGGATTAGTTTTTGTTGTTAAAGGCAATGTAAATATTAACGCTGGTGTTCAAATAATAAACACAGTAATAATCTCCCAGGGCACTATTTATACAGGAGGTACAGGTTGTACAAAAAGTTCAGTTTCTGCACCGGCGCTTACTATAACCGGAAGCTTAATATCTCTTGACTCAACCAAACCAATAGTATTTTGCCGAATATTATCAGATAATTCAACACCTGCAGAAGTAATCAACCACCAATCCAAATATGTAGTAATATTAAGAGATTTATTTTCAGATACTTTGCAAAAATGGACGGAAGTTGCAGGGGTTCCATATATAGCAACCCAACTCCCAACCCCAACCCCAACCCCTACACCTATTCCCACTGCCACCCCTCCCCCTCCTCCTACACTTGCTTTGGTTGCAAATACCCAGTCAACAGGTATTTTGGGTTGGAACCAAAATTGTGGGTCTAGTACACAAAAGATGCTAATTGTGACAACTGCAGAATGGAGAGGAGATGCAAGTAGCCAGGTATCTGGGATTAGTTATGGTTCTCCCGCGCGATCTCTTACTAAACTTAATCAAGCTTTTAACATTAATGGCCCGCTTGTTACAATATGGTATTTAATAGATCCTGATTCAGGAACAAACTTAGTCACTCCTACAACTGGTACTTCTGAGGTGGCCTTCGGCGCATCCTGTTGGCAGGGGGTAACACAATCTGCCCCGATAAATTCCATAAATTCAACTGGTATTGGTACACCTTCAATTAACATCTCTTCCTTTTCCGGGGATATGGTAATTGATGGCATATCAGTACTTGGTTCAAATACACTTAATGTGGGCCTGGGACAAACACAGATGTCAAATATATCTTCAGGTCTTGCTCATATTGGGCACAGCAGAAAGGTTGGTTCACCTGTTTCAACCACCATGACTTGGTCTACGGCCGCTGATAAAAATTGGGCCATGGTCGGCGCGGTGCTTAGGCAAGCTCCATAATTTTTACTATTGACAAGATTTTAAAAAAGGTTTACAGTATAAAAGTTATGTCCCCAGATAGGCTTTTGGATACTAAACTAGAGTTAACCCCAATTCAGCAAACATTTCAGCGCGGTTTGGTAGCTAGATTAAGATCTAATTTCCGCAGAGCTGCTACTGGTTTTTTAATAATCACAGGAAGTTTAATAGCAGGTTCAACTGCTTATGCTGACGGAGCACAGCAAATAAGCTTACCTGGATTTATAAATGCTTGTGATATTGCCGCCGGTCCGGCGGATCTTATAGGGATAATGAATACTTCAACCAGTGCTATAGTTGATGGAAGCGGCTTTAGGCAACACTTTAATGCGAATCTTCATGGACGGACCGCGAGCGGACTAGAAACCACCTTAATTTTAGAATTTAATAATGTACTGGGCAGTGCAGTAAGTGAGCAGGCTACTGGTCTGAGTAACACAGGAGGTAGAATCGATCTCTCTAAATTTGGAATTACAAACAATGCAAAGGGAGTTCTTACCCAAGATCGTTTAACTGTAGTCTGCATTGGCAGAGGCCTCTAACCCAAGTTTACTTCCCAAAATTTCTTTTTTAATTTCTGGTATTATGGTAAAATATCATTAGGTTATGCGTATAAAATCGGTTTGGTATTCTAAAGCAGATTTGAATTCACCGGATAGTGTTCATCAAATACTAATGTTTGGAGACCTAAAGGAGATTGAGTTTTTAAATAAAACTATTGGTCGGAATAAAGTAAAAAAGCTTTTTTTAGCATTTCCTAAAAAAGTATATACTTACCCTGCGCTTAATTTTATTAAAAACTTCATATTAGATATTAATATTCCAATTGATGAACAAAAATATCTCAAAATTACACCTCGATCTATTAGATAAAAAAAGACAGGAATTGTTACAAAAACTAATTCCGTATGTGGCAAATTTTGTCTTAAGTGGAGGAACAGCACTTTCTTTGCAGCTTGGTCACCGTAAATCGTTTGATTTTGATTTCTTCTCTTCTCTGATGATCCCTAAAAAACTACTTGAAAAGCTTTCTAAAACTATAAGAATTAAAAATGTGGCGGTGGATACATCTGATGAGCTTACCTTTTTTACGGAGAATAATATTAAAGTTACATTTTTGTATTATCCTTTTAAAACTCGCTTAAAACCCATTAAGGCAATCAATGGTCTCTGGCTATTTTCGGTGAAAGAAATTGCCTTACAAAAAGCATATACAATTGGCAGGCGTGGAGAATACCGTGATTACTTTGATCTATACACTATGTTAACCAAAGGGTTTATAAATTTAAATAAACTCATTTCTGAAACCAAAAACGTATACGGAGCCCTCTTTGATGAGAAACTATTTTTAGAACAACTGGTATATTTTGGTGATATCTCAAATTTTGAAATTATTCCAGTCACCAAAGCATCACTACCTAAACCAGATGAGATAAAACGGTATTTAGAGGGTTTGGTTAAAGCTTACTTGTTTTGAACAGTAACTACCTCCCAAAATTTCTTTTTCTGGTACTAAATTTTGGAATTCTTGAAATGGGAAGTGGGATATTCTTGATATTGATATCTTGATAAGTTGAATATTTGATCAAAACTTCAAGAAATCAAAAATTCAAATTCCCACATCTCACCTCCCACCTCTAGACATCCAGTTCCATAATTCTCACTTCTCACTCCCATTTCAAAACATCTATCTATAATTTTGCCAGTTATTTTTAAGATTACTGAGTTTTTTACCAAGTTGGTTATATCTTTTTATCAACTCATCAGACAAACCTGGTTTTTTAATATAACTTTTATGTTTAGCTAGAAGAAGATGATTAATCATTTCATTAGCCTCTCCTACACAATCACGTAAGTATCTTTGAAAATCTTTTAAAGCTTCCCTTCTTGCATATCCTTCTGCAATCTGTGCTGGAATTGATCTTGATGCCCTTCTCATCTGATCAACTAACAAATATTTCTCAGAAGCTGGATAGTTTTTTAATAGCTCCTCCACTTCTATTGATAGCTGAAAAGACTCTTTATATACATCCAGATCAAGAAAACTCTTTATCACGGCGTTATCTTAACCTATCAAGACATCTCACTTCAAGTTCCCACTTCTCACATCCCACTTCAAAAAATCTAACTTACTACCTCCCAAAATTTCTTTTTTAATTTCTGGTATTATTAATAAAGTGGAGAGTTGAGAATGGAAATGAGATTGTTGCCATACTTACTGCTTCAGTTAAAAAACTTAAAGGAAGCTTATCATGAAATTGAAAATTGAAAATGGAAAAAGGAAAATTGTTGAAAGTCAAATTCCCAACTCTCCATTATCCTTTCTCCATTCTAATCTCTCATTTCTCAATTCTCTCGGTTTTACCTTAATTGAACTGCTTACGGTTATTACTATAATTGCAGTTTTGGCAGGGATTGGGATGGTAAGTTTCCAGGGAGTTCAATCCAAAGGCAGGGATTCTACAAGGAAATCTGATTTAAGAGCGCTTTCCTCTGCTCTTGAGATATACTTCCAGAAAAATGACGGATACATTGACGGGACTCCCGGAGTTGAAGGAGACTGTTCCGGCGCAGATACATCTGCGCTTTATTCCGGAATTACAACCTATATGGCCAATCAAAAAGTACCCGTGGATCCGAAAACAATAACCCAATATTGCTATATGTCAGTAAACAGCGGCCAATCTTTTAGACTTTTTGCAAAACTTGAAAACTGCTCCGATCCAGAGGTTATTAATCCAGGAAGTTGTAGCCCAACTGACTGGAACTTTAGTGTAGTATCACAGGATTTGGCTATAGCTTTAGCATCAGGAGGATCAACTCCCACTTCCGGTCCAACCCCAATACCTACTGCAGCTCCCACAGCTGCTCCAACCCCAACAACCCCGCCTACCCCAACCCCAACAATCCCTGCCTCGGCTTGTCCAACTTCAGGTCTTGTAGCATACTGGAAAATGAATGAAGCTTCGTGGAATGGGACTGCCGGAGAGGTGTTAGATAGCGCAGGTACCAGACACGGCAGTAGGGTTGGGAATGCGACTACCACTGCGGCAGGTCTTTTAGGACGTAGTGGAACCTTTGATGGAAACGGTGATTATGTAAATTTTTCTAGCACCATTTCGAATGCCAGCTTTAGCATCTCAGCCTGGGTAAAGCCAGCTATTTCGAACGAAGACGATAAAGGAATTGTCTCTCTCTGGACCAACAGCGCCACTGGTTATATGCAGGCTCTTATTGGTGGGAAGGCTCGTATTTATGTTAATGGCACCTCGGTTGAGGGTAGTACCCTACTTTCCTCAACCACAACTTGGTATCATCTGGTGGGGACTTTTGATGGGACTACTATAAAAGTGTATGTAAATAACGCCTTAGTAGGGTCTGGAAGTGCAGGAGCTGTTTCAACTACAGGGAATGCCCAAATTGGCACTTATAATTCTCGAGTTAGCTCATCATTTAATGGTTTTATAGATGAAGTCGGTGTTTGGAGTAGAGCTTTAAATACTACTGAGATATCCACACTCTATAATAGTGGAGCTGGTCTAACCTGCCCATAAATTAACAAAATCCTTCAAATTCGATTCCAGGTAAAAATTTTGTATTTGTAGTATAATACTTCTATCTTTAAAAGAAAGTAAGGTGAAGATGAATGGATTTAATGGAGGAGCTTTTAGCTTCTCTGTCCAGTACTCCGATATCTCTTGAGCGTGGTCAGGAGATTGAAGGCAAAATTATCAGTATAAATTCAAACGAAATTACTGTTGACCTTGGCTTAAAATCCGAAGGAGTAATTTCAGGGCGTGAATTTCAAAATGACGTTAAAAATAAACTAAAAACCGGAGATACAATCAAGGCAATTGTTTCAGAGGTTGAGAATGAAAATGGTCAGGTTGTTTTAAGCATGCAAAGAAGCGGTCAGAAAAAAGCACAAGCGCAAACACAAGATTTAGAAAAATGGAATGATTTAATCAAGAAACTTGATGGGCAGGATATTATAAAAGGGAAAGTAACAAAAATTACTCAATTTGGTATATTTGTAGAGCTGCAGGGGGGGATTGAAGGGTTGATACATATTTCAAAACTTAAATCCGATGATAAATTTGAGGTCGGACAACAATTAAGCGTTAGTGTTGATTCCATAGATCAGGAGAAGAAACGAATTTCCTTATCAGAAGTTAAAACTTCAACAAAAGGCTTGATATATAAGTGAAATAGTGGTTAGTGACTAGAGTCAAGAGTCAAGGAAAACAAAATGCCTAAGGTTCAATCTATCTATATCTGCCAGCAATGCGGCTACCATTCTCCTCAGTTTCTTGGGAAATGTCCTGAATGCGGGGAGTGGAATAGTTTCGTGGAGCAAGTTAGTGAAGGTAACAAGAGACAAGTAACAAGTAACAAGTTAGAGAAAGCACAAATAATCAATCTGGCTGATGTTGAAAAAATTCACTACCAAAGGGTAAAAACTGGAATTGAGGAATTTGATAGAGTGCTGGGAGGAGGAATTGTAAACGGGTCTTTAATTTTAGTTGCAGGAGATCCGGGGATTGGGAAAAGTACACTACTTACACAAGTAGCTCTGAATATCGCTCGGGGTCCTGCCGGCTCGGTATCCCACGGTGCATCCTCGGTCGCTTCGCTCCCTGTGGCTTCTCCGCGGGATCCCTCCTCGCCGTCACCCCTCGCTCCTGGAACTCTTTACGTAGCCGGTGAAGAATCTGCCCAGCAGATAAAAATTAGGGTGGACCGTATACAAAAAGGAGCAAACTTGGCAGTATTAAATGAAGTTGATGTTGATTTAATTGCCGGAGTAATTGAGCAGATTAAACCAACCCTTGTAATTATAGATTCAATTCAAACTCTGGAAACTTCTGATTTAGAAAGCGCCCCGGGAGCGGTTGGTCAAGTTAGGGAATGTACACATAGACTCCAAAGGCTAGCCAAACAAATCCATATTCCGATTATCCTGGTTGGTCATGTTACCAAAGAAGGAACTGTGGCTGGACCAAAAATCCTTGAGCATATAGTAGATGTGGTTTTAAATTTAGAGGGAGATTCAACAAGTAATTTCAGGATACTCCGCGGAATTAAGAATAGGTTTGGTCCTACTGATGAAGTGGGAATATTTGAGATGGAAGAGAAGGGTATGGTTGAAGTAAAAAATCCTTCGAAGATGTTTTTAGAAACAAAGCAAGACGCACCTGGTTCGACTGTGGTTCCAATTATAACCGGGCTCCGCCCAATTCTGGTAGAAATTCAAGCTCTTGTTACTAAAACAAATCTTCCAATCCCGCGGCGCACTGGTTCTGGAATTGACAATAATAGACTCCAACTTCTTGTGGCAGTTTTGCAAAAACGGCTAGGTTTTGGTCTATGGGATCAGGATATTTTTGTTAATGTTACAGGTGGTTTAAAAGTATATGAGCCGGCAGCAGATCTGGCAATCTGTATGGCAATAATTTCCTCTTTTAAAGACTCTACAGTCCCCAAAAATACGGCATTTATAGGGGAGGTGGGACTACTAAGTGAACTACGGTCAGTAAACGCTTTGGATAAAAGGATCAACGAAGCCAAAAAGTTAGGGTTTACAAATATAATTTCTCCGGAGAAAGCAAAAAGTTTGACTGAAGTGATGAAACTTGTGGATAACCTCTGAATCTTCGGGTTTTGCTTCGGGTGGATGGATCTAGGAACTAGGTTTAAGGAACTAGGCTGCGTTTCCTAGTTCTTAATTCCTAGTTCCTAGTTCCAAACTAGAGGGTTGACAAATCAATCTTTTTACAGTTTAATATGGATGTGAACGAAGAAAGTCAAGGAAATGAATCTGCCCATGAGGAATTTAGAAGAGTGGATACATCTCAGACACAACCATCTATTGAATACAGTAAGAAAAACGGAGCCAGTAAACCCCTGCTTCTGGTCTTAAGTTTAATTGTACTTTTGTCTATTGGAGCAACAGGATATCTTCTAAAAGATAAATTTACCAGCAGCGAAGAGCCTACGCCTACACCCAATCCTACTGGTGGTTTGGAAGCCCCAATAACTCAGCCTTCACCAACTCCTTCGTTTGACAGGAACAAGTTTACTTTAAGATTATTAAACGGTACAAAAACTTCAGGGCTTGCTGCTACAGTTTCAGCCAAATTAAAAGATTTAGGTTATATAATTAATAAAACAGGTAACGCTACGAATTCAGCATTTACGAAAACAGCTGTGAGAGTTAAAAAAGAAAGCTCAACAGGGCTTCTGGAACAATTAATAAAGGATTTAAGCCCGGATTATAGTGTTGAGGAAGCTGTTAACTTAAAAGATTCAGATACAGTGGATGCAGAAGTTATCCTCGGAGATGAGTAATTTTTTCTCTTCTTTCAAAGATACGACTCAGTAGCAGTGTAAGTTCAAACAAAGTTACAAGGGGTAAAGTGAGTAAGATGTCGGCCAGGATTGAATCTGCCGGAAGTAAAATGGCAAAGATAAAAGAGCCGAGATAAACCCACGGGCGCTGTTTACTTAAAGTTTGGTGTTTGATAATTCCGATGCGCATGAAAAGGAGGAGGATTATTGGAAATTGGAAACCAATCCCCATAAGTATAGAGGTTAGAAGTACTGTATTTAGAAGACGGCTAATATCCAGGATGTTGCCGATACCAAGTGATACCGACTTGGCCAAAAATATTTGAATTTGCCATTTCATAATAAGAAATCCAAATGAAAATCCGCTTAAAAATAAAATGATGGAAAAAGGCAAAGACCCAACTACCATTTTATATTCCTTTTCCCGGAGAGCCGGTTTTAAAAAAGACAAAATTTGATAAAGCAAGAGAGGAAAGGTGAATATCAGTCCGGTAGCGACGCCACAGCTAATTGCGAGACTGATGAATTGAAAAGGTGAAGTAAATACGACGTTTACTCCTTTAAGGTTAAGGATATCAATCAGGAATTTGATTATTCTTTCGTAAAAAACAAAGCCAACAGCCGTCGCAAATGCGAAAAAGGATAGTGTAAAGAGGATTCTTTTTCTAATATCAAAAAGATAAGGTGAATATTTGTTTATTAATACATTCAGTTCGTTAGTCCCGGAAGGCCTAATATTTTCCACAGCAATAGAAAGTATACCAAAAATTTAGCCCTCCTTTTGCCCGGAGTCTTTGGCAGCCTTCTTGAATTCTCTCATGGCTTCAGCTAAGCCTTTGAAAAGTTCCGGAATTTTCTTGCCTCCGAAAAGCAAGACTACGATTAAGGCTATTATCAGCCACTCAGTTACACCAATTGATTGAAGCATAAATTATTTTAACACCTCCTTCCATCAGTTTTTGCCGGGTTTGTCATCATCATCTATGGCATTGGTAAATTCTTTTTTTATTTTTTTAATTTCTTTAACTGTTTCTCCGCCGGTTCTGGCAAGCCGCCCAGCAATTGCTTTGCCGCCGAAAAGAACTACAAAAATTAAAACTATAATAAGAAGCTCTGTTGGACTGATATTTTTTATAAAATCAAACATTTATGGTTACATATCACTATATTACTCAAATTATAAAAAAACAAGAGGCAAAATCAAAAAGTTATATAAGGGGACGCCTTGAGTACTCAAGGCGTCCCCTTGAAAAAACACAAGGCTAATCTTCGCTCATGGATACTGCTAACCAGGTAGTACCATCCCAGTATTCTAAATTATTTGTTTGAAAATTAAAACCAAATGTTCCCGCCCTTGCCTTTTTGGGTCTGCCGGCACTGTCCCAGGTAGCGATTGTTGGCAGACCGACCATAATAGATAGTCCCTGACCGATATCAATAAGGAGCGGTGAGTTTTTTGACATATTGTTTCAATTATAACATCAAATTTTCTTCATACGCAGGCGGAGCCAACTTGACCCATTCCAGAATTCAAGATTATTTGTTTGAAAATTAAAACCAAATGTTCCTGTCTTAGCCTCTTCCGGCCTGCCGGCTGTATTCCAGGTTGGGATTCTTTGCCGGGTGATCATTTTAGATGTTCCTTGCCCAGTTACAGTTTCTCTAAAGAGCAGGGAATTTCTAGATATCACAGGGACTTCTTTAACCGGTGGCAACGGCGCAACCGGCTCCGATTTAATCGGGGTCGAAGGGCTCACTGAGGGAGATGCGGATGGTGAAGCACTGGCAACAGCTGAAGGAGAAGGTGAGGCAGAGCCTGCTGCTGATGGGCTTACACTGGGAGAAACTGAAGATGAAGCAGAGCCTGCAACTGATGGACTAATGCTTGGAGAAACTGAAGATGAGGCAGAGCCTGCTGCTGATGGGCTTACACTGGGAGAAACTGAAGATGAAGCAGAGCCTGCAACTGATGGACTAATGCTTGGAGAAACTGAAGATGAAGCAGAGCCTGCAACTGATGGACTTACACTTGGACTGACTGAAGGTGAGGCTGAAGGGGATACTGATGGGCTAACAGATGGGCTAGCTGAAGGAGATACACTAGCTGAAGGAGATTGTGATGGACTAGCTGATGGGCTAACAGAAGCAGAAGGGCTTTGTGAAGGAGAAGCTGATGGGCTAATAGATGGACTGGCTGATGGTGATACTGAAGCACTTGGACTCTGTGATGGACTGGCTGATGGGGATACAGATGGACTTACTGAGGGTGAGACAGACGGACTAGCTGATGGTGAAACAGATGGAGATTCTGATGGGCTAACAGATGGGCTAACAGAAGCAGAAGGTGATTGTGATGGACTGGCTGATGGTGATGCTGACGGACTGGCTGATGGTGAAGCACTCGGAGAAGCACTTGGTGATGCTGATGGTGAAGCACTGGGACTTGCCGATGGTGAGAGAGATGCCGATGGAGATTGGGAAGGACTGGCGCTAGGAGATTCCGAAGGTGAAGCTGACGGGGAAAGTGACGCACTGGGTGATTGGGAAGGACTTGCTGATGGTGAAGCAGAAGGACTAGCTGAAGGAGATACTGAAGGTGACTCAGATGGAGAAGCCGATGGACTGGCAGATGGACTTGCCGATGGTGAGAGAGATGCCGATGGAG
>Ga0209542_10016301_pt1 | contig 12341 bp, 9 predicted proteins | sample RifCSPhighO2_01_FD_184028 | JGI IMG/M metagenome (GOLD analysis project Ga0209542, IMG submission 184028) | Soil microbial communities from Rifle, Colorado - Rifle CSP2_plank highO2_0.1 (SPAdes) (version 2) | ecosystem: Environmental > Terrestrial > Deep subsurface > Rock core/Sediment ...
CCGATAGTTTAAATATTCTTTAATTACTCTTGGTCATTCTCTTGTTAAAGGTTGCGAAAATTGAGATGTTCAAAAATGCGAAAATTGAGAGGTTAATTTACAGCCACAGAACTACACTGAATTTTATCCTAGCCTCTTCCTTACCCTGGTGACTATTGATATTACAATCAGTATTGCAACGATCAGTCCAATGATTGCTTGGGTAGGAGCTCCATAAAAGTTAATATTTTTTTTGTAAACCGGGCCTTCATCGGAAAGAGCGAGTGTGAGAGTGGCGGTGTAGGGACCAAGGAGAAAACTTTCTCCCCAGTATGCCCTCATGAGGACGGAGGACGGAGGACGGAAGACGGATTTCGGATTAGACAGAAAGCCAGAATCCGGACTCTGTTCGTTACTGTTGTTTCCGTTTTTCTGCAATCTGTCCTCTGTTTTCTGTCCTCTGTCCTCTTGACTTGATGATCTGTCTGGAATAGCCCGGACTGTACCGGCAAGAATATTAACTGGTAAAAGGTCAACTTTTCCAACTGTCTGGCCGAAGAAATTTTTTATTAAAATTTGACCAATAGGGGCAATCACATGTTCTCCCGTATTTTTTACTCTTACGGTAAACGGTACAGGACCCTTTTCCAAAAATAGGGGAGAAGAGAATTCCTCAATTATTCCCTTTGCCTGACCCTTTCCGATAGATAGTAAAACATTGGTGGCAACGCCCCCGGTGGTTTGGCTCGTCCCACCGTCCCGGGAGTCTTGCGAGCCACCCGGGAGGAGTGACGAGCGGATAAATACGATGGAAAAATAATAATCGGAAATCGGTTCGTCTTTTAGAATCCCTATATGGAAGTTAAGCTTTTTTTGCTCTGATGGGGCAAGCGTGATATTTTTAACCGCACGGTCTCCTTCAAAAATTTGCATCCTCTGGAAGATTAAAGGAGAAGTGGATAAATAATTAATTTCTCCGTTTTCCGAGTCTTTTGCCGTGAACGGTTTAAGAATAATATCAAGATTAGCTGTTTCCTCTCCAAGGTTTTGGATAGTAATAGGTGTCTTAAAGTTGGATGGAGGATCGGCCTGAATTTGGATAATGGGAGGAAACACGCCAAGCGATAATCCTGTAGCACTAGCCTTAGGAGTAGCTATGAAGTATAGTAATAGTAAAAATGTAAGAAAGTACCTTTTCATACAGAATACCAATTGTTAAATTGTTTCATTGTTGAATTGTTGATCCCCCTCCTTGCTCCTCCCCCTTTTCAAAGGGGGAGGATGGGTGGGGGTTAACAATATAGCAATTTAGCAATGTAACAATTATCAATTTTTTCATATTAGAACGTGGGTGTTGCGATATACGTTATTACATTGTTATATAGTCCGGCTGCTTGAGTATTAGAGATGTTTAATTTATATGTAATTCTAACTTGTGCTGAGGATGAAGCATTTGTCCCGCTCATAACAGATACTGCTGTCTCGGATTTGGAATTATCCGCGAATTGTTTGTAATTATCAGCACTTGCAAATCCGCTTGCGCAGTCGGTCCGGACAAGATTATCACAGCGGTATCCGAAACCATATGTTAAAATGTTTGTCCAGGCGGCAGACGTTGTTTGGCTACATGATCCGTTATCACAAGTGGTATCCGGAATAACACTACCAATTGCCGGGACTAAAAGCTGATGATTTTCAAAAGCTGTTACAGAATAACCGTTTGCGGAACCGTTGGAAACGGTTAGTGTATTTGTTCGGGTTATCGGATTGGTCGGGGACAAAGTTCCAAAATCGATAGATATATTGTCAATCGAAAAAGCAAAAGGAATAATAGAACTGATATATTGGAAGCCTGATCTTACCTTGAAGTTTGTTCCGGTATAAAGGCCGGGAGAGGTTTGCCCAACAGTAAGGCTAAGCTTATTAGAGGGGCCGGTTGGTTTTCCGGACGCCGTATTGAAGTTTCCCATTTGCAAAACCCAATTGTCATTTGACATGGTAAACGCGCCCGCGGGCGCGATATTAAATATTAAATAGCAAATAGCAAATAGGATAGGAATAATTTTTTTCATGAAGCAATATTATTTCTGTTGTTCTCTTAGTTTCTCTGTTTGTTCTAAAATATTATTGAGTTTTTCTACACTCTCTAGTTTTAGATCGTCTTTTCTTAAAACCTCGTCAACATCCTTTGCGATTTTATTTGATGCTTGTTCTGTTTTTTGTTCCAGTTTATTTATTTTTTCATCCTGAACTTCTTCTTTGCGGTATTCACGGCCAAAGAAAAAGGCAAGAGGGGAGATTAAGCCTAAAGAGCCAAGCATTATTAAATTTCTCATAACGTCGTCTTTTAACGCATCTTGGACGAAAAAAATGATTGCTCCTACAACAAAAACAAAAACAGTCGGCGGTTCGAAAACAAAAGCGATTCCAAAAACCAGGAAATACAAAAGGAAAAAAAGAGTTGAAGTAAATCCGCCTGTTGAAATTATTAATAAAAGCACGACTGTATTTAAAATAAAAATCGTCCATGATTCGCCTCTGGGAGCAAAACCTTTTGATCCCTTTTTACGGAACGAAACGATTAGATATAAAAAAATTAAAAAGCCTAAAATTTGTATTGTGTAGCCGGAAAGAGGAGTTTGCTGCCAGACAAAAACAAATCCGAATGAAAGAAGAAGAAGGAAGGATTGATAAATTAGTTTCATAGAAATCATTGTTACATTGCTTCATTGCTGCATTGTTATTTCAGTGTCATTCCCGCGAAGGCGGGAATCTAATTAACTTGAAGCGCTGATGTGCTAATTGGATCCCCGTTTTCACGGAGATGACAAGAACTGGTAACAATGGAACAATTTAATAATGAAACAATTGTCTTCGTACTACTCTAATAATAAGGATGATTTTTGTATAAAGCAAGGTATAAAAAAGAAAAAATGTTGTATAATGGAAGCTATGAATAAAAATAAAGTGGTCGAAAGATACCAGCCAAACAAAATCGAATCGAAGTGGCAGAAAAAGTGGGAAGAGGCAAAAGTCTACAGTCCTGATATGGATAAGGTAAAAAAACCCTTTTATAATTTGATGATGTTTCCATATCCATCTGCAGAGGGGATGCATGTTGGGAATATGTACGCTTTTACAGGAGCCGATATTTATGGAAGATTTAAAAGACTTCAAGGGTTTGATGTATTTGAGCCAATTGGATTGGATGGGTTTGGAATCCATTCGGAAAATTATGCAATAAAAGTAGGCCGTCATCCAAAAGAGCAGGCTAAGATAAGTGAAAATAATTTTTATAGACAACTTAGATCAACCGGAAATGGATACGACTGGACAAGAACAGTTGAAACATATGATCCTGACTACTACAAATGGACTCAATGGATATTTATTCAGCTTTTTAAGAAGGGGCTTGCTTATAGAAAAAAAGCAGCAGTTAATTTTTGTCCGTCCTGTAAAACAGTTTTAGCAGATGAGCAGGTTATAGATGCCCGCCCGCCAGCGACTTCGTCCACTAAAGCTAAGACTGAACAGCAGGTTGTCGCAGGCGAAGTCGGGCGGGGAGCGTGCGAACGTTGTGGCACTGTAGTTGAAAAAAGAGATCTGGAGCAGTGGTTCTTTAGAATTACAAAATATGCAGATAGACTGTTGGAAAGTTTAGATCACATCGACTGGTCTGAAAAAGTTAAAATCGCTCAAAGAAATTGGATAGGAAGATCAGAAGGAGCCACTATAAAATTTTCAATTTTCCCGCTTCGACCCGCTTCGCGAGGCGAGCGCGAGGCGAGCAATTTTCAATTTTCAATTGATGTGTTCACTACACGTCCTGATACTTTATTTGGTGCAACTTATTTAGTTTTAGCACCTGAATATAAACATCTAAATGAATTAATTACTGGTGAGAAAAAGGAAGAAGTAAATAAGTATATCAAAATGGCTAAAAACAAATCAGATCAGGAAAGAATTGCCGAAGGAAGGGGAAAAACAGGAGTATTTACAGGAGTTTTTGCAATAAATCCGGTTAATAATGAAAAAATTCCGATTTGGGTGGCGGATTATGTTATTAGCGCATACGGTACAGGTGCAATTATGGCTGTACCTGCTCATGATGAACGGGATTTTGAATTTGCGAGAAAATATAACCTCGAAATTAGAGAAGTTATAAAAGGTGGAGATATTTCAAAAGAAGCTTATACAAAAGAAGGGGAGATCATAAATTCGGGAGAGTGGGATGGACTTAAGTATCCTCAAGATATTGACAAAATAATCCAATGGCTTGAGAAAAAAGGTTTTGGCAAAAAACAATTTCAATATCATCTTCGCGATTGGTTAATTTCCAGACAACGTTATTGGGGCCCGCCAATTCCTATGATCTATTGCGAAAAGTGTGGAGTGAACCCCGTAAAAGAAGAAGATTTGCCTGTTTTATTACCGGATGTTGAGGATTGGAGGCCGGAAGGAACCCATTCGACAAGTCATTCGACTCTGAGGGATGAGCCCTCAGGCTCAGACTCGAAGAGCTCAGGGCAGGCAGCTAAAGCGCCGCTTGCAAATCATCCTGAATTTTATGATGTGGCTTGCCCTGAGTGCGGCTCTGCCGCACGAAGGGAAACAGATGTTTCTGATACTTTTTTGGATAGCTCGTGGTATTTTTTCAGATATATTTCTACAGAGTTTAAAGATAAAGCATTTGATGAGGAAAGAGTTAAAAAATGGTTGCCAGTTGATATGTATATTGGTGGAGCAGAACATTCGGTGCTTCACCTTTTGTATACCAGATTTTTAACAATGGTATTTAAAGATTTGGGACTAATAGATTTTGAGGAGCCGTTTACAAAGTTTAGAGCTCATGGATTGATAATCGCGGAGGGCGCAAAAATGAGTAAATCAAAAGGAAACATTGTTAATCCTGATAAATATATAAAAGAATTTGGCGCGGATACTTTAAGAATTTACCTAATGTTTATGGGGCCGTTTAAAGATGGTGGAGACTTTAGAGACGGCGCGATTGGTGGAATGTATAGATTCTTAACCCGTGTTTGGCAGACTCAACACATGATTGATAACAATGAAATGGGAGATGAAGAAAAGAGAATTGTTAACAGAACGGTTAGAAAAGTAACGGGAGATTTAGAAAATTTACGTTATAATACGGCGATTTCAGCTTTGATGGAGTTGATTAATTTTATTTATAGAAAAGAGAGAGTTTCGAAGGAAACAATAAAAATGCTTCTAATAATGTTATCTCCTTTTGCTCCCCACATTACAGAAGAACTTTACCAAAATGTCATCCTGAGGAGTGAAACGACGAAGGATCTAGATTCTTCTCTGGCAAAGCCGGATCAGAATGACAAAGCGTTTGTTTCTATCCATCAGCAGTCGTGGCCTTTGTTTGATAAAAAGTATCTGGTGGAAAATGAAGTAACGGTTGTTGTTCAGGTCAACGGACGGGTGCGGGACACTCTCCAAGTTGAAAGTGGAAAGTTGAAAGTGGAAAGTTGGATCAAAGAACAAGCGAAGGGGAGTGAGAAAGTGAAGAAGCATTTGGAGGGAAAGAAGATATTGAAAGTGATATATGTGGAGGGTAAAATAATTAACTTTGTGACGGAGGAATGAAGTAATTTAAAATTTGAAATTTTCAATTTGAAATCAATTTTTAAAATTCAAATTTTTAATGATTAAAACAATGCTTGTCATCCCCGTGAAAACGGGGATCCAATTAACAGTAAAAGATTGTGTAATAATTAGATTCCCGCCTCCGCGGGAATGACAACCGGAAAACAATTTAATAATTCTCAAGTTTATGAATACAGAAGAGCTTCTTGAAAAGTATAAACCTTTACTAAAACATCATTGGCTTCCAATTTCTCTTGGTTTCTTTGGTTTGATATTCTTTGCATATGGTTTGATAGGGTTATTTTCCGGCAAAGCCGGATCAAACGACATCACTTTTGAGTCTTCGTCGGAAGAAAAGGCTGGTGAAAACAAGTTTTCACAAATAAGTGTTGATGTTGAAGGGGGAGTAATGAATCCCGGAGTCTATAAATTAAATTCGGATTCACGAATTCAGGATGCTCTCGTTGCGGCAGGAGGAATATCCGCTGCGGCGGATCGCGATTGGGTGGCAAAGAATCTTAATCTGGCTTTAAAAGTTAAAGATGGGATGAAGATTTATGTGCCGGGTTCCGCTCCTTCGACTTCGCTCAGGACTACGAGGGGGCAGGTGGATATTTTGGGAGGAGAAACTTCGAATCAGTCTAGTCTTATTAATATTAATTCCGCAAGCATGGGGGAGTTGGATGGGTTGGCGGGCGTGGGGCCTGTTACCGCGCAAAAGATTATAGATAATAGGCAATATAGTGTGATAGAAGAGCTGCTGGAGAAGAAGGTGGTAAGCAGTAGTGTTTTTGAGAAGATAAAGGAGAAGATAACAGCTTACTAAATTTGTGCCTGCAGTGCCCGCAGGGTGACACCCTGTGAAGCTAATGACTAAGAGAGAGGCGATTGCTAAATTGCTTCATTGCTACATTGTTAACCCACGAGGGGGTCTTCTTTAACAATTGAACAATTTAACAATGAAACAGTGATATAAATATTTATGAACAATGCAAAGATGGGTTTTGTTCTTTTTATTTTACTAGCTATTCTTGCCATTCGCTTCTTTCTCTTCTACAGCCACAAATCTACTTATATTGACGGGCAGGAGATTCATTTTGAAACGACTCTTTTATCGGAGCCAAGTATAATTAGCAACTCTCAAAGAGTCTCTGCCAATCTAGCTTCGGGAGATAAAATTTATATAACAATTCCTCGTTACCCGGAGTACCATTATGGAGATATATTAAAGATATCCGGTGCGGTTAAATTTTCTACAGGCACGAAGACTAGCACTCAAAGCAAAAGACTGACAACAAACGAAAAGACTATTATGACAATGTTTTTTCCTAAAATAGAGGCTGATAAAAATGAGCAAAATTATATATTATCAGTTGCGTCTTTTGTCCGCCAAAAAGTGATTGTTTTGTTTGAAAAAACACTTGACCAAACCTCATCCAGTCTTCTTTTGGGAATTGTTTTTGGGATTAAAAAAGAAATGCCGTTGGAATTTACAGATAGCATTAGAAAAGTTGGAGTAATGCATGTAATAGCGGCATCGGGGATGAACGTTACAATGGTTGCCGGGTTCTTAAGCAGTCTTTTCGGTTTTTTCTTAAACAGAAAAGCTGCTCTTTTGCTAACCGCAGCTGCTGTTTTATTTTATGCCGTTATGTCCGGACTTCAACCCTCTATTATCAGAGCCGCAATTATGGGGATTTTAGTTTTTTCTGCTCAAGTTATAGGACGACAAAGATTATCTTATTATATTTTATTCCTAACAGCATTTTTAATGCTTTTTATATCGCCGAATTTAATAGAGGACATTGGTTTTCAATTATCTTTTTTAGCAACATTTGGTCTTTTATATTTAAAGCCAATGTTTGACCGCATGCACAAAGTAGAGGTGGTCAAAAAATTTGTAATAGGGGAAGATGTGTCAACAACTGTTGCCGCGCAAGTTTCGACCTTGCCAATAATTCTTATGAATTTTGGCGCTTATTCTTTATGGTCAATATTGGTAAATGGACTTTTACTTTGGACAATCCCGATAATTATGGTTTTAGGCGGAGTAGGGGCGATAATAGGAATAATTTTCGAACCCCTGGGACAATTATTTATTTACTTGTCATTGCCTTTCTTGCTTTTATTTGAAAAAGTTGTTGTGGTTTTTGCCGGTTTTGGCGGAACTGTTAATTTAATAGATTTTCCATGGCAGTTTGTTTTAGCCTACTATTTAATCTTGTTAGGCTTTTCTATTTTTTTAAATAGAAAAAAGCAGTATGCATAATAAGGCAAAATTTATATTATTTGGATTTTTGGCATTATTTGGACTGGGAGCGGTTTTTTTCTTCCAGTATTCTAAGTTTAATGACGGAAAGCTGCATGTTGTTTTTTGCAATGTGGGGCAGGGGGACAGTATATTTATCCGCACGCCGTCTGGGACAGATATTTTGTGGGATGGAGGGCCGGATAATTCGGTTTTATCATGTTTATCAAACAACATGCCTTTTTGGGATAGAGATATAGAACTAATGATTTTAAGCCATCCTCATGCGGATCATTTAAACGGGCTTATATCTGTTATGGAAAGATATAATGTTTTATATTTTGCGACAGAAAGACTAGGCAATAATACCGCTGGATTTAAGGATCTTATGAAAAAAGTAGAGAGTAGAAAATCTCGTCCAAAGGACGATCGGCCTCTGGCTGAAAATATTAGAAATCTTTACGCCGGAGATAAAATTAATCTTAAAGATGACGTGAGCATTAAAATTCTGACTCCAACAAAATCATTTCTTGAAGCGTCAAGTCCAAATGGAATGATATATGATACAGGGGAATTCAGTTCTCTTATTTCTTTATTATCATATGGATCGTTTGATGTTTTATTAACAGGAGACAGCCAAACGAAGGAATTAAAAGACGCGATAAGCGGTGAAAAGACGCAAATTGAGGTTTTTCACGTTCCGCATCATGGTTCTAAAACAGGTCTAAATAGCGACTTACTATATCAAATTACTCCACAACTAGCTCTTATTTCCGTTGGACGGAAAAATAAATACGGGCATCCGTCAAAAGAGGTCTTGAGTATTTTAAAAGAACATAAGACCCGCTTTTTAAGAACAGACGAGAAAGGGGAAATAGAGATTGTAAGCGATGGGAAGAAGTGGTGGGTAAGATAATTTTTAATTTTAAATTTGAAATTTTTAATCAATACTAAATGTTCTAATTTAAAAATTTTTAAACTTATCATATTTTGCTTTGGGTCATATCAAAAGCAGCGGTAGAGATGATTACCTGACACGTATTTCAAATGACACTCAGAGAGAGTTATCGGAAAATTCAACTTTTTCTCCATCTTCGCTAAGTGAAAGTCGGCAGCCGTGAATAAATAAAAAACCCAAAGATAAATTAATGCCGACTTTCAGTTCATTTGAAATACGTGATCAGTTGCTCATCTCCTCTTCTAACTGGAAATTTTGAATCCTCCCCGCGCCAAGAAAAACCATCGCTTTTGGGATAATTAGCCTCGCAAGATCAGATCTTGCGAGGCTAGAGCTTCTATATCCTATAGCGTTGACTTTTGTCTCCAGAAGTGATATATTTCTAGTCTATATACCCTTCGTATTTGAAAATACTACGGGTATAACTCCTTCTAGACTGATCCCGATTTAATCGGGATACAGTAAGAAGGGTAAATTTGCGGCGAAGTTGGACTTCCGCCAGCTGGCGGATTGCTGTCTAAATTTAGCCTCAATTATATTTATATTTTTGCACATTTCCACCCGGTCTTACCGTGCGAACCCGTTTGACGGGTCTTGCGGAGCGACCTTTGGCGGATGCATCGCCTCGCTAAAATAGGTGAAGGCGGGCTCTTTGATAATTTGCGGAAAGTTTTTTGAGCACAGGCTCTCTTTGCTTATAAGAATAATCTTGTGGGTAAAGCGAGCTTGTTGCTCAATATTTTTTGGTAATTGCCAACATAAAGAAAGTAAGGAGTAAACATGTACGCTTGGAGCAACATCTGGTGCATGATTTTCCATGGGAAATACCATGTAGAGCGAGAGGCGGGAGCTTTCTGGTGTAAAAAACCGGGATGCAAAGCTCAAGCTCAGAGGGAGAAAGAATCAAAACAGTAAACTTACGTTAGGTGTCTTCAGACAATTGTGTCTGATGCCACTAATCAAATACTAGCGGTATTGGAATGGAAATGGGGATGGAGTCTTCACCGTTCAGCTCAAAAGGAGAAGCACAATGAGTGAAACATTCTTGAGTATCTCGACGGCACAGACGTATCTGTCTAGATGGGGCGGATACATGTTGCTAGTTCGGGATCCCGAGCAGGTCGGCTTTGACACTCTGGCTGAGTTGGCTGGTAAGGGCAACATGATCGTGGCAATTTATGGCCTGCCGCCGGGGAGATTTCGTGACATCGACGAAACGGACGTTGGATACGTAGTCCCTAACGAGGAAACCTTGCGTCGGCTAAAGGAGGCTAACGAGCGCAAGAGACGAGATGTCCTCTTACAGTTTTGGGTTGTATCCGAAAGCGCCAAGGAGAAGTTCCACGAGTATACATTCCGGGAGCTCTAAAGATCGTGGTAGCTCTGGGGAATTCCACGGAGACGCAGGGCCATGCCCGGAATGTGGCAATCCTCATACAAATGGCGAGTCGGTCCCTGCCTAAAAACTCCGTTAGGAATAGTCCTATCAGGGGAAGCGCTAGATCTGGTAAACAGAGAAGCTTTCATGGTCGAGCGACTGTGGAAAGTGGCAGTGAGATGACGCCACAAAGGAGGCATTTCCGCCTCAAAATATAACCATAGGAGAAATCCAATGGCAACTTCCGCGAAAACTGAATATGTGCAAAAGGCACCGCAAGGTGATAGAACTCAGAAGAGTAATGTGATTGCTGTTGCAATCTACGCGACTTCCGTCGCATTTCTCTTCTTCTATTACCCCATGGTGCCTTTTTGCTGTTTAAGGATAAAGGAAACGGTACCGTTAAACGGTGGGAACGGTAAAAATTTGAAGCTAATTAGCTTCGGGAAACCACCGTTTTGAAACGGTTAACGGTAAAAAACGGTGAACTGGTCGCCAAATCAATCTGAAACGGTAAGTATATGTGCTTTTTTAGTTTACTGTTTGGGGCGAAACGGTGCTTTGTGGTACGGTGGTTGCAGCTTCGTTTGTCTCGGCAGGCAAAGTGAAAGATATTGTTGTGCCACGGCCTTCTTCTGATTCTAATAAAACAGATCCTCCGTGAGCTTCGATTATTCCTTTTGCGATATAAAGGCCAAGACCTGTTCCGCTTTGGGGAGCTAAGGGTTTTTGTCCGTTTGGTTGGTTGACTTGGGCGAACTTGGAGAAAAGCTGTCCTTGTTTTTCTTTTGGAATACCTATTCCCGTATCGGAGACAGAGATAGTTATCTCATTTGCCAAAGGAGACGCGCTGAGGTCGCTAATTAAATTTTTTTGCTGCGAAACTCGCTGCGGCTCAAACAGTCTTGCTGCTAAAATTTCATTAGCTCCCCGCGCTTGGTTTTTAACACTTACCGTTATTTTTCCTCCCTCCGGCGTGAATTTAAGGCTGTTGGATAAAAAGTTATTTAAAACCTGCCCTATGCGTATGGGATCATAAGAAACCATTGGTAGATTGTCGTCAATTATAGCTGAAAGTTCGACTTTCTTGGTTTTGGCAACAGGGATGAAAACCTGAACAGTTCCCTGGATTGTATTTTTTATATCACCCAACTTTTTCTGAATAACAAAACGCCCGGCCTCTATTTTTGCCGCATCAAGTAAAGACGAAACATACTCAAGCAGTACTTTTGATTGGTCGTTGACAATGTTGAGCATCTTTTCCGATTCTTCTTTTCCAAGATCGGCATTTGAAACTATAAAAGAAGACGCATCTTTAATAGCTGTCAAAGGACTTCTGAGCTCGTGAACCATCATGTTTGTAAAATCTTCTTTAAGTCTTGATAAGTTTTTTTCAAGAGTAATGTCATGGAGTAAAACAGAAACGCCGATTACTTTATTTGTATTTTTATCGGAAACAGGAGTAATAAAAACCTGAACCGTTTTGCCATCCACTGCGATTTCTTTTTCTTCTATAGTTTTGTTTTGAGTAGTTGCTTCTTTAATTTTTCCGATAAAATCGTATTCTTTCGGCAGAAGACCTAGAATATCTAAAATGTCTGCTTTGTCTTTATTTATTTTTAATAGTTTTTTGGCAGCATCGTTTATAACTAAAACCTGATTATTTACATCAAGCATAAAAACGCCGTCTGCCAAGCTTCCGATTAGAGACATTAATTTCCCCTTTTCGGTATCAAGAACTTGCTGGAGACGGGATAATGCGTTTGATGCCTGGTTTGTAATTCTGTAAAGAATTGTCATTTCGTCTTCTTTGTAGAGCCCGGGCTTTGTAGACGAAACGTTAATGAGTCCGACAATAACATTATTGACAACAAGAGGAATATGGAAAAAAGATGAAAGAGATTGATTGTTTGTATCGTCTAAAACCACACCCGATATGCTTTCGTCGACTTCTTTTGGAAGAGGTGTTTCAACAAGAGCGGTTAGCGAATTAAGAGAGTTCTTTTTTACCTGCTCTATAAATTCGTGATTAACAGATTCCTCGACATATGTTTTAAAAACTAATTTATCTTTCTCGACAAAAAGAGAAGAAGAAGTTGAGTAGGGGAATAGGTTTCTTAAACTTCCGGTTATTACATCTATTACTTTTTCGACATTTAATT
>Ga0209542_10016303_pt1 | contig 12340 bp, 13 predicted proteins | sample RifCSPhighO2_01_FD_184028 | JGI IMG/M metagenome (GOLD analysis project Ga0209542, IMG submission 184028) | Soil microbial communities from Rifle, Colorado - Rifle CSP2_plank highO2_0.1 (SPAdes) (version 2) | ecosystem: Environmental > Terrestrial > Deep subsurface > Rock core/Sediment ...
CCATGTGATTCAAAAAAAAATACTTTTTCTTGAAAAAAAAGCTCAGGATATTCGCGCAGACGTGATTCAGATGTTGGTTTTTGCCGAAAGTGGGCACGTGGCAGGCAGTTTAGGCATGGCAGATATTTTTACTGCTTTATATTTTTATATCCTGAAAAAAAATTTTCGTAAACCCTGGTGGCCTGAGCGCGACAGAGTGATTCTTTCCAATGGCCATATTTGCCCTGTGTGGTACGCGACGCTTGCGCACGCGGGATATTTTAAGCGCGAAGAATTGAAAACACTGCGCCGTATTGATTCGCGTCTTCAAGGGCATCCATTGTATCGCTCTGCTCCTGGGATTGAAAATACAGCAGGCCCTTTGGGGCAAGGGATTTCTCTTGCCGCAGGAGTCGCGTACGCCGGGAAGATGAATCATACGCGATACAGAGTATATGCCTTGATGAGTGATGGTGAACTCAATGAAGGCCAATCATGGGAGGCGTTTTTATTTATTTCAAAATATCGTCTTTCTAACCTTACCGTGATTATTGATAGAAATAATATTCAGATTGACGGATTGACAGAAGATATTTTACCGCTTGAGCCATTACGGGAAAAGATAGAAAGTTTTGGATTTCATGTTATTGAGATTGATGGGCATAATTTTAATCATATTATTGACGCATGCCATACTGCGCAGGCGATTTCAGAAAAACCATGTGCCATTATTGCTCACACAATTCCAGGAAAAGGAGTTGATTTTATGGAAGGCCAGTATCAGTGGCATGGCAAAGCACCAAATCATGAAGAGGCGCGGAAAGCGTTAAAGAAATTAAGGAGCTTGAGTGGTCGTGTTGAACATGAGTAATGCAAAGTTAAAAAAGCAAAATTCAAAATGACAAATCAAAATTTAAAATTTTTTACCTTGTCATAGATTGAGGTTGAGACGTATGAAAAAAATAGCTTTACAATCGACCCGTGACGGATTTGGAAAGGCGCTGGTGGAATTGGGGAAAAAGAATAAAGATGTTGTGGTGTTGTGCGCGGATGTTGCTGAATCAACCCGAACGCATTGGTTTGCGGAAAAATATCCTGAACGGTTTATTGAAATGGGTGTGCAGGAACAAAACATGATTGGCGTGGCGGCAGGACTTGCGATGGAAGGGAAGATTCCTTTTGCAACAGCATATGCTGTTTTTTCTCCTGGTCGCACATGGGATCAGGTGCGCGTTTCGGTGTGTTATAGTAAACTAAATGTAAAAATAATAGGGTGCCATACTGGAATGACGGTCGGCGCTGATGGCGCAACGCATCAGGCCTTGGAAGATATTGCACTGATGCGAGTTCTGCCGAATATGACAGTGATTGTTCCGTGTGATGAGCACGAGGCATATCAAGCAACAATCGCCGCGAGCAAGCACACAGGGCCAGTGTATATCCGTTTGACGCGGGAGAATACTCCGGTGATGACATCTCCCAAGAGTGTGTTTGAAATTGGTAAAGCATCTTTTTTAAAACAAGGAAGCGATGTAACGGTTATTGGCGCAGGGCCGATTTTGTATCAGGTGATGAGAGCTGTGCATGAGATGGAAAAAGAATATGGAGTTCATATTCAGGTCATGAATATGTCAACAATCAAGCCCATAGACACTGACGCATTGATGCAAGCCGCGCGTACAACAGGAGCATTTGTGACAGTAGAAGATCATCAAAAAATTGGTGGGCTTGGAAGCGCGGTTGCCGAGTTTTGCGCTCGCGCATATCCTATTCCCATTGAAATGGTTGGTATGAACGATACGTTTGGGGAGTCGGGCCCAGCAGATGCGCTGATTGAAATGTATCATCTTGATTCTTCTGCGATTGTTTCTGCGCTGAGGTCCGTGTTAAAAAGAAAAAAGAGAACATAAATATGTTATTTCAAAAAAAACAATATGACATGATTTCCATAGGAGACGCGACACAAGATGTGTATGTGATGCTTGATGATGCATGTGTGCAAAAATCAAAAAGAGATGCTACAACAATTTGTCTTCCGTTTGGCGAGAAAATCCCTATAAAAGAGCCCGTGCGCATGGTGGGCGGGAACGCGGCAAATGTTGCATTCGGATGCAAGCGGCTTGGATTAAGCACAGCATACTGGGGCGTGTTAGGAGATGATGATTTTGGTGTTTTCATTCGTAATGAATTAGAGAATGCAGGAGTCAATGTTTCTTTAACCACACTACAGGCAAAAAGCACAACAAATTATTCAACTATTTTGTTGTATCGCGGGGAGAGAACAATTCTTTCATACCATGCACAGCGGCGGTATACTGCAAAAAAGCTTCCTCCCACGCGATGGGTGTACCTTACATCCATGGCACAGGGATATGAAAAAATATGGAGAGCAGTTATTGAGGGCAAGCAACGCTATCATTATCGTATTGCAATAAATCCTGGAAGCCGCCAAGTGGAAGATGGATTGCGCCACTGGGGTTGGGCGATTCAATCAGCAGATGTTTTAATCGTGAATAAACATGAAGCGCAGATATTGCTTTCTACGTCACTATCTCAAGAATCCCCCTTGCTTAAAAAACTGCACGCGCTGGGATGTTCACTTGCAGTTATTACTCACTCTCGTGAAGGAGCGTGCGGATATGATGGCACGCACGGGTATCGCATAGATGCGCTTCCTTTTAAAGCAGTGGATAGCACCGGAGCAGGAGATAGTTTTGCAAGCGGGTTGTTATCATCATTGGCTTTGGGAAACCACTGGCGGGATGCGCTCAAGTGGGGTATCCTTAATTCAGGATCAGTGGTTTCTCACATCGGCCCGCATAATGGGTTATTAAATCAGCGCACATTACATGAGTGGGAAAAAAAATATAAAGCAATTTATTCCCGTTCTCTTTCGATGTAATGCTCATGGAAAGAAGAGCGGTCTTATTATATGGATATTTCATTAATAGATGTGTTTGATTCGTATACGCTGTGGACGTTGATTTTGGGAGTGCTCTGGTTAGTCGCCTATATCCCACGCAGACATTTTATAAAACGCATGCTGTTTATGAGTTTGATTTTGCTTCCATTTGGTCTTACTCAACCGTATTTTGTGCCTGGATACTGGCATGCGAGCGTGCGGGAGCAGTTTGAAACAGTTACTGATATTGGTAGCTTCCTGTGGATTTTCTTTTTAGGCGGGATTGTGGCGGTATTGTTTGAAGAGGTATTTAGATTGAGGTTTAAAAAAACAGAACAACTCTCTCAAACACAAAAAACACATGCTATTACTATTTATATTTTATTATTGATTTCTGGTATTGTTGCAAGCAGTGTTAGTTATTTTACTCAACTATCAGTGGTTCGTGGTGCATTAATTATCGGGCTTGTGATTTTATGGTATGTTGTGTGGAATGAGCGGAAAATTTTGCGCGAGGTGTTGTATGGCGCCTCATTATTCGGGGCATTATATGTGATGACATTGCTGTTTGTGGATTGGTTATTTCCTGAATTTACCAGCGCTCATTTGCAACTTACGCAGGGAACAAGTTTAGGGTATGTGTTTACCATTCCTATTGAAGAATATGTGTACGCGATAGTGTTTGGCGCCGCGACAATTCCGGTGTATCAGGGGATACGGAATAGTGAGATTATTGCAAAAAAGAAAAAGACATCCAAGAAAGAAAGTTTCTAATATGATTGTAACGCTTGCGTCAGTATTAAAAAAAGCACAAGCCCATGGCTATGCTGTGGGTGCTTTTAATGTGAATAATCTGGAAACAGCGCAAGCTATTGTTACAGCCGCTGTCCAGTTGCGCGCGCCGGTTATTATGCAGACCAGCGAGGGTGCGGTTGAATATGCTGGGATGGAGTATCTAAGCGCGATTATTCATATCGCCGCAAAGGCGCCGGTTCCAGTTGTACTACATCTTGATCATGGTAAAAATTTGGATGTGATTCGGCAGGCGCTTCGATCTGGATATACCTCTGTTATGTACGATGGCTCTCATCTTCCATTTGAAGAGAATGTGCACCGTACGCGGCAGGTGGTGCAATGGGCTCGGCATGACGGTATTTCAGTTGAGGCAGAGCTTGGTAGAATCCCAGGGGAAGAAGATTTTGTGTCTGTTAAAAGGAAAGAACTGCTGTACACTGACCCTGATGAAGCAAAGTTATTTGTTAAAGAAACAGGGTGCACTGCCCTTGCAGTGTCAATCGGAACCGCTCACGGGGCAGTAAAATCCATGGCAAAAGTAACATTGGACTACGATTTACTTACCCGCATTCAACAATGCGTTTCTGTGCCATTGGTATTGCATGGCGCATCCTCTGTGCCATCATCCATAGTTCGTATTCTTCAAAAATATGGCGGATCCTTGCCTCGAGCTCAAGGCGTGCCAGATCAGGCACTGCGGAAGGCCGTGTCATTGGGGATTTGTAAGGTGAATACAGATACCGATTTACGGCTTGTTGCCACAGCCGCTATTCGCAAAGCGCTTGCAATGCATCCTGAAGAGATTGATATGCGTATGTATTTGGGCGCGGCTCGGGATGCGCTTGAGCAGGAGGTGATGAGAAAAATTCGTTTATTGGGCTCTGATGATAAGGCGTAATTTCCTCGAAATTTGTAATTTTTTGCTCAAAAGAGCATTCGGCGACAGTCCCCTATGCTGTTTTTTCTTCAAGATTTTTCTCCGTCAGCTATGCTGTTTTCCTTAGGCGTTTTCCATATCTATTGGTATGGTTTTTTTATAACGCTTGCGTTTATTGTTGGATATAGTGGCTGGAAAAAAACAATGATGAAAACGGGCGGTGAAATACAGTATATTGATTCGTTGTGCCTGTGGATGGTTATTGGCGGAGTGATTGGCGCGCGGCTGTATCATGTGGTGAATGAGTTGTCGTGGTATAGCGCGCGGCCGTTTGAAATTATTGCGATATGGCATGGCGGATTAGCCATTCACGGCGCACTGATTGGTGGATGTATCGCAATTATGATTGCGTGTAAAAAATATCATATTTCGATTTTCTCTCCTGTAAACACGCTTGTCCCGTGGATTGCGATCGGCCAGGCAATTGGCAGGTGGGGAAATTATTTTAATCAAGAGCTCTATGGGAAACCAAGCGAATTTCCGTGGGCGATTTTTATTGATTCCACGCACCGTGTCCAAGGATTGGAACATATCGCGTATTATCATCCTGTTTTTTTGTATGAATCGTTGTTGCTTGCGTTACTCGGATGTGTGTTGTTAAAGATGATAACTCATAGAAAAATTCACGATTATGGTGTGGCGTATTATATGATTGGGAGTGGTGTCATCAGGATTCTTATGGAATTGATACGCATAGATCCCGCGCCTGTAATCGCAGGCATCCGTTTGCCCATTATTGTGAGTATGGGAATGATTGTGGCAGGCGGCGGATGGCTTTTTTTAAAACACATAAGGGGGCTGTCGCCGAATGCTCTTTTGAGGAGAAAATCTTAAATTTTGAGGAAATTTTTACGAAGAATTTTGAGGTAATGTGGATACATTAGCAAAAAGTTGTTCGGAGAAATTTACCGAAATTTAAGGTTTTATACCAAATATGGCATTCGGCGACAGCCCCATAAGGCGTGTGGTACAATAAGCAGGTATGACAGAAGAAAGAAAAACAGTGTTAGTTGCAGATGACGATGAACTATTTGCCTCATATGTTGCCTGCGAGCTAAAGAGAGCAGGGGTGTGCGCGTATGAGGCATATTCATGGTCGCATCTTCGGGAGATCTTGAAAGAAATGCCGATTGATTGTATTCTGTTAGATGTTATTTTCCCTGATAAACATGGCTTTACAGTGCTTGCTGAATTGCGTATGTGGGAGAAAGCGCGCCATATTCCGGTTGTATTTTTTTCTGGGTTGTCTGGGTTTCGGTTACGGGAACAAGCGTTTGCGCTTGGGGCAAAAGAATATTTTGTAAAAGGCGAACATGAGATGAAAGACATTGTTGCATTCCTTTTACGCCACGTAGTGTAGTATTTTATTCATAATGCGTTGGCTGTGTTTGTATCAAGCATAACCACACGCACTCATGATATGGAAAATGACGAAATGTGTCCCAACTGCGGGAACGAATCATGCACCTGCGAGGCAGAGGATGATATGGAGGAAGAAGTCGTTGGCGGTATGGAAGAATAGGAGTATGGAGATGAAAGATAAAAAGCCCTCTCGTTTGAGTGGGCTTTTTTTGACAATGCAAGAAAGCGGGAGTATACTCGAATGATAATTCATCCTAAAGTACTCCGATATGTTTTTTTCCACCAAAGCGCACTATGCTGTTGTGCTTCTCGCCGCTCTTGCAAAAGAAAATCATCCTGTTTCATTGCGGGTGATAGCGTCTTCGAGCGGATTGCCTTTTGAATATTGTGAAAAAATTGCACAGGAGTTAAAAAAGCATGGGATTATCGCTTCTTGCAGAGGTGCGCGTGGCGGATATTATTTACACAGAAATTCTTCAACGCTCTCCTTGGCTGATATTGTGAAAATCGTGGAACGGGTCAAACCGTCTGTCCGCAATTGCACCAAGCGCAAGGAATGCGATTGTTCTAAAACACAATGTTTTAAAAAAGATATGTGGAAGAGTGTTGAAAAAAGGGTCTGGGATGCTCTGGGCAAGGTTACACTCAAAGAGGTCTCCCTGAGAAAAAAGAAAGTATGATTTATTTGGATAATGCCGCAACAACGATGATTGATGAGCGAGTTGCCGTTGCCATGAAGCCCTATTGTGAAGGACTGTTGGGAACCCCTCATCTTCGCATATACTTGGGAGGGAGGCGCGGTCTGCGATTGATAAAGCGCGTTCTCGTATTGCTTTGCTTTTGGGATGCGCGCCGCGCGAGGTTATTTTTACCAGTGGCGCGACAGAAGCAAATAGCATGGCGATTATTGGAATTGCAAAGGCGCGTGAATCAGCCGGAAGGCATATCATTGTTTCTGCTATTGAACATCACTCAGTATTAGAATCAGTAGAATACCTTGAGCGCGAGGGGTGGGCAGTGTCAGTGATTCCTGTTGACAAAACAGGTATGATTGATTGTGAACAACTTCAAGAGGAGGTGAATAACGAGACAACACTTGTCTCTATTATGATGGTGAATAATGAAATCGGAAGTGTTCAGCCCATTGATGAAATAGCGCGCATGGTTAAGAAAAAAAATTCTCATACAGTTGTTCATTCAGATATTGCGCAGGCATGTGGGTTTATGGATTGCAGAGTAGAATCGTTGGGAGTAGATGCCCTTACCATCAGCGGTCATAAAATTTATGGGCCTAAGGGGGTTGGGGCGTTATACCTGAAAGAGGGTACGCCATATGAACCGATTATGCGAGGGGGAAATCAGGAGCATGGGGCGCGGCCGGGGACAGAAAATGTTGCAGGCATCGTGGGACTTGGTGCCGCTACTATTGTGGTGAGAGAGGAAGGAGCTGAATATACAGATCACATTGATGATTTGCGTTTGTTGTTAAAACACAAATTTGAAAAAAAATGCAAAGGGCTTGTAAAAGTAATCAGCCCTGATGACAGCGCGCCTCATATTTTAGGCGTATTATTTCCTGGTATTGACCATGATGTACTGTTAACGCGATTAGATCAGGAAGGATTGGCTGTATCTTCGGGTTCTGCATGCGTATCTGGCGCGCATACGCCTTCGCATGTGATTCAGGTATTAGGATATTCAGAAGCCGAGGCGCAAACATTTATTCGGTTTTCGTTATCAAAGTACACAACAGAAAAAGAAATTAAAAAAGCAGTGAAAATAGTTCAGCATTGTTTAGAGGGGATGAAACGATAGTAAAAAGCGCATGCTGGTTTAAGCTATGCGCTCCCGTCAAGATATCTTTTATAGCCTACTCGGGCAGACCCGTGGCCCTCCTTTCGGTCCTATAAAATGTATCCTGACGCAATCCGACGGCGACGATTCCGTCTCCCGCGGCTGATTACATGAATCATATATCTTTTGAGTATGCTGTCAATACAACGATTAAGTGTTTCGGTTGATGATGCCTTAATTTTAAAAGGTAGTTCTCTTACCATTGGAGAGGGGCACGTTCATGCGATTATGGGGCCGAACGGGAGTGGGAAGTCAACGCTTGCAAATGTGATTGCAGGGAACCCCGCATATACTGTTACTGGAGGCGATATTTTTTTTAATAATGAAAGTATTATAGAGTTGTCCCCTGAACAGCGAGCGCGGAAAGGGATTTTTTTAGCGTTTCAGTATCCCATAGAAATACCAGGCGTTTCTGTAAGCAGTTTTTTGCGTACTGCGTATCAGAAAACGCATGATGAGGTTGCATCGGTTTCAGAATTTCAAACATCAGTAGAGCATGCTATGCAACCACTTGGTATTCCAAAAGAGTTTAGCGAGCGAAATGTGAACGAGGGGTTTTCTGGTGGAGAAAAAAAGAAAGCAGAGATTTTGCAATTAAAAATTTTAGATCCAAAATTCGTGGTAATAGACGAGATTGATTCAGGGCTGGATATAGATGCTCTGCAAGTAGTCGCGCAGGCCATTAGAGAATGGATGACACCAGAAAAATCTGTGCTGATTATTACTCATTACAACCGTATTTTAAAATATCTTGAGCCAACACATGTGCATATTATGAAAGAAGGAATGATTATAAAAAGCGGGAATAAAAATCTTGCTGAAGAAGTAGAGTCAGTTGGATATAGTTTTAGATAACAGTTGTCTCGGCCAAAGGTCGAGAAAACTGACATTTGAACATTGGTTTATTATGTCTTTCCCTATTACAACTGACTATAAATACGGCTTTCGGGATGAAGAGATCGCGGTTGCCCGTACCCCTAAAGGGTTATCTCGCAAAATCGTCGAGATGATTTCGCATTATAAGAATGAACCACAATGGATGCTTGATTTTCGTTTGCACGCGTATGATTTATTTTGTAAAAAAAAGATGCCCAATTGGGGTGCGGATTTATCTGGTATCAATTTTGATGATATGTATTATTACTTAAAACCGACAGAACGCACTACCCATGACTGGGCTGATTTGCCCGCTGGCATAAAAAGCACGTTTGACCGTTTGGGCATTCCGCAAATGGAGCAGGATTTTTTAGCGGGCGTAGGAGCGCAATACGATAGCGAAGTAGTGTATCATAACATGCGTAAGGAACTTACGGATTTGGGAGTGGTGTTTTGTGATGTAGAGACCGCAGTGCGGGAGCATCCGGATTTGGTTAAAAAATATTTTGGTACTGTGATACCGCCAGGTGATAATAAATTCGCTTCACTGAACAGCGCGGTATGGAGTGGTGGTAGTTTTATTTACATCCCACCTGGGGTGCAGGTGAATACCCCTTTGCAAGCGTATTTTCGCATTAACGCGCAAAACATGGGACAGTTTGAACGCACGCTCATTATCGCGGACGAAGGCAGTTTTGTGCATTATGTTGAGGGTTGCACCGCGCCTATTTATCAATCCGCTTCTCTGCATAGCGCGGTGGTGGAAATTATTTGTTTGCGTGGTAGCCGTGTGCGGTATACCACAGTGCAGAACTGGTCAAAAAATGTGTACAACTTGGTTACCAAGCGCGCGGTTGCGTATGAAGATGCCACAATGGAGTGGGTGGACGGCAACTTTGGCAGTAGGGTTACCATGAAATATCCGGCAGTGTATTTAATGGGCAAAGGGGCGCGGGCAGATATTTTATCTTTGGCAATGGCAGGCGAGGGCCAGCATCAGGACGCGGGTAGTAAAGTTATTCATGTTGCGCCGTATACTTCTTCGCACGTGGTTTCCAAATCCGTAAGCCATCGTGGAGGTAGGACTTCGTATCGCGGATTATTGAAAGTGCATCCAGAGGCGCACGGGGTAAAAAGTAATGTGCAATGTGATGCGTTGATTTTAGATAAATTTTCCCGCTCCGACACCTATCCAGTTATGCAGATTGATAATGATGATGTTTCCATTGGCCATGAGGCAACGGTTTCCAAAATTGGAACAGAGCAGTTGTTTTATTTACAGTCCCGTGGGTTAAGTCCTCAGGAAGCAAGTTTAATGATAGTAAACGGATTTATAGAACCGATTGTTAAAGAGTTGCCTTTGGAGTATGCAGTTGAAATGAATCGTCTTATTGAGCTTGAGATGGAAGGGAGTGTGGGGTAGTCGCTTGTATAATAAAAAATCCCTTTCCGTGTTTTTGTAGGTGCATACACGTTAAGGGATTTTGCCGACAAGAATGGCTGTTATCACGACAAATTCTTCGGAAATCGTCAGTGAGAGTTTTGTCGTGATAATGCTTTTTTCGATTTTTGAAACGAGGATGCATCGCCACTCTGGCGATGATCCATTGAGGTTCAACCCTACCCACCCAGGGGCAGGGAATTCGTGGGAAAAGATCGGGGTCTGGGGGGTGAATCCATAGGGAAGAGGGATTTTCAGCAGAATATCCCCTGCCTGATACTCATCCCGCGCCGCCCACATCAGGATATCGGTTTTGGCATAACCGACATATACTGATGAGGGCGAAATAAGCTGGATTGAAACAGCGTGGTGTGTTGTTTCATCCGCCTTGATGTAAAGCACATGGGGAACGAAATTTCCTCCCTCAGGGTCCAGCCCTGTCACATCACACCCGATGAGGGACATAATAATCCCAAATGATGCCAACGCTTTCATGCCACATTTCCCCTTTCCTAAAACTAACGCGTATGATGTTTATCATAAATTGTTGAGTTTATCAATATCATGTATATGAGGCAGGTTTATTGGCAAAATAAGGTTGAAAATATAGTTGTTAAGCCAAATGAGGAATTGGTAATGGTTGATAGTGGCGAGGTTTCTGGCGAGGCGACTATTATTGTAGAGCCATGTGGTTTTTTGAAATATTTTTTTGTGCCGACGAGCGTCGTCGTTCCCTCCTCCGCCAGCTGGCGGATAGGGGAGGGTAGGGTGGGGTATGAATACAGAAAAGATGTCGTAGAATTATCTTCAAACCTCACCCCAGCCCTCTCCTTCCTAAGGAGAGGGGGAACGACGACGCGTCGTACCCTGCGCGTGGAGTTGCACGAAGATAGTCGTGCTGAAATATATGGTGCAGTTTTGGCAGAAGGCGCGAGTGAGTATCAATTTAATTTGACAGCCCATCATATCGGCGCCCGCTCGCAATCAAAAACACTATTCAAAGGAATCGGGAAAGATGAAAGTAAACAAATATTTAATGGTATGATTAAAATAGAAAAACCTGCTCATCAGTCAAATGCATTTTTGGAAAATCGTGTGTTGTTATTATCAAAACATGCAACAGCAGAAAGCAAGCCGGAGTTGGAAATAGAAGCAAACGATGTTAAAGCCAGTCATGCGGCAACCACTGGCAGAATTGACGACCACCAGTTGTTTTATCTCCAAAGTCGTGGTATAGATCGTGGGTTAGCGCAGGAAATGATAACCCAAGGATTTTTATGGGAAGTCATAAAGTTAATACCATAACCGATTTTATTTATGACAAAACAATTAATTATTTCAGTATCTGATATTCCTATCGGTGCAAAAAAACGATTTGAGGTTGGAGGGAATAATGTGACTGTTTATCATCTTCAAGATGGATGGTTTGCGTTGGATGATACGTGTACACACAAAGGTGCCTCGTTATCAGAAGGGCAGATCATTGATGGTGAGATGATAGAGTGTCCATGGCATGGCGCGCGGTTTGATATTAAAACAGGTGAAGTAAAGTCATTACCCGCGGTGCATGGGTTAAAAACGTACCAAGTAGTTATTGAAGGGGAGGAGGTTAGTGTAGAGATTGATGATGATTGTTGTAAAGATAAAGAGACGCCCGATGGTTGTTGCGGTGGTCAGTGTGGATGTGATCTGTGACGAAGATGGCAAGGATATTTTTTTATGATAACACTTGGAAAAGAAATTAAAAAAGAATTCCCGATATTCAATCATCATCCCGATTTGGTGTATTTAGATAGCGCGGCAACGGCGTTAAAACCGCAGTGCGTGATTGACGCGATGAATAAATATTACACCGAGTACAGCGCGAATGTACATCGGGGGATTTACGCGCTTTCCAATCGTGCGACTGCGGCTTATGAACAGGCGCGAGAAGATGTTGCCAGCTTTATCGGCGCGCATTCTTCCGAGATTATATTTACCCGCAATGCAACAGAGGCGATTAATTTGGTTGCGCATTCTTGGGTGCGTCGTCATCCCCTCCTTTACAAGGAGGGGGGGCTCCCGAAGGGAGACGGGGTGGTGCGTATAGGCCTATCCATTGCCGAGCATCATAGCAACATTGTGCCGTGGCAACAGTTGACGTTTGACGACACCTCTTCTAACCCCTCATTAACCTCACCCCAGCCCTCTCCTT
>Ga0209542_10016304_pt1 | contig 12340 bp, 14 predicted proteins | sample RifCSPhighO2_01_FD_184028 | JGI IMG/M metagenome (GOLD analysis project Ga0209542, IMG submission 184028) | Soil microbial communities from Rifle, Colorado - Rifle CSP2_plank highO2_0.1 (SPAdes) (version 2) | ecosystem: Environmental > Terrestrial > Deep subsurface > Rock core/Sediment ...
AACCAGCCACATCAGTCGGGTTAAAGCTAACCCAACCAAGATTTGAGCTCCATGCGTAGCCGTCCAGCGCCCCCGTTGCCCGATCAAGGGTTACACCGTAATTTGAACTCGCACAGGAAAGAGCGTTGTTGCAATTAAAACTTAACCAGCCCATATTAGAACTCCAAGCGTAACCCTCTACTTTATCAACCGCCGCTAAAACACTTTGAGTATTGGAAAAAAATAAACTTAGTACAAGAAAAAAGAAAGTGAAAAGTGGCATATGTCTAAGTCTATCACCTGCCAATTTATTTTGTTGCAGATATCCACACCGCCTTAATTATCGGCTCTATATTACCAGCCATTATGTTTTCAATATTATGCCAACTTTCTTTGATGCGGTGGTCCGTAACCCTATCTTGCAATACATTGTATGTCCTGATTTTTTCACTACGATCACCGGTGCCGATTTGATTTTTGCGAGTACTCGCTTCTTGTTTGGCTATGCGTTCTTCTTCCAGGAAAAAAAGTTTAGACTCCAGAATACTCATCGCCTTCTCGCGGTTCTTGAGCTGGCTTCGTTGGGAGGAACTGCGCACGACAATGCCCGTGGGCTTGTGTTTAAGTATCACAGCTGTCTCAACCTTATTCACATTCTGTCCGCCTGCTCCACCCGAACGAGTGAAGGATAGCTCTATATCTGCGGGATTAATTTGTGTCAAATTCTTCGCTCGTACAGGCATGACCGCCACCGATGCCGTGCTAGTATGTACACGGCCACTCTTCTCAGTAGTTGGAACACGCTGTATGCGATGCACCCCTGACTCGTACTTCAATTCACTGTAAACACCCTTGCCTCGTAATTCATAAATGAGATCATCTATCGGCTCCCATATCCATCCGCGTTTAAGGGCATATTTACCATACATCTGCGCCAAATCATGCGCGAAAATATCCGCCTCATCCCCGCCCGCTCCAGCCCGCACTTCAAGAATTATTCCTTTTGGTTCCCCTATATTGCTATCCCCTTGATTACTTCTATCACTTCCCTCCATTATTTCCTGCATCTGCTGCCACAAATATTTTGCCGCCTCCGGGTCATGCACAAGCAGTTGCTCGTATTGCAAAGCTAAATATTTTGTTTTTGGGTTTTGTTTAAACTGCTCCAGATTCATTACAACTTTTTAGCAACTTTCTTTTTCTTCACTGTCGCTTTAGAAGCGCGAGATTTGAATCGTTCAACCCGACCGGCTGTGTCAATAATCTTTTTATCGCCGGTAAAAAATGGATGGCAAGCACTGCAAATTTCCACTTTAATTTTCTCTTGCGTTCCACCAATATTAAAAATGTTGCCACAAGCGCAACTTACCGTGGCCTTTGGGTAATATGTCGGATGTATATCTTTTTTCATTCCTTCATTACGCTGTCAATACATTACTGATCCAGCAGGGTGATGTCGCGATCAAATTGGGCGGCGCGGGTAGCTACTTGGTAGCCGTAGCTAGAGGCAGGATTCATGTGGCGAGCAAGACGTGAACCAGAAACAGTCAGACCTGCGTAATATTTGGCGGCCGTGCAAGCGCGCAGTTGAAAGGTAGCGGAAAAAGCGGTCCTGCAACGCTCTAGGCCGTCAGATAGATAGAGAGCTGTGCCAGTGAAAGCGTCAAGGTTGTTAAATGGACTTGGCGCACTAATTCCCATCACTTGGGCTACGCGTTGTTTATAGCCCGTGGCCGTATTAACATTCCACCAAGTATTGGGCATAAACTGGGCAGGCCCCATAGCTCCACCATAAGCACCGTCAGAATAAATCGGACAAGAAACGGGTGTCGTGTTGGCATTAAGACCAAGTTCATTTGTAATGGCTAAAAATGATTGCTTTTGTGAGTCCGACATAACAGTGCCGTTTGGATTAGTGGCGAGCTGATTATATGTACACTTGCCAATATTTTTACCGATTAAATTATCTTGTGATGATTCCTGCGAAAGCACAGCAAGTGTGAGGGCGGCATTAACCCCAATACGCGCTTCATATAATCGCACCAAACGCAAGGCCTCTTCAAAACGCAACTCCTGCCCGCCGACAGTGCGAAAAATTCTATTTCTGATTTCATTTTTAACCCGTTCTTTTTCGGCAATTGATCGTTTGAAAACTTCCGCCTCGGCTCTGGTAAGCGAAAGCACTTTTTCTTGCTCAGTGCGGTAACCTTCTGTTTTTTTCTTGTCTTGTTCTTGAGTGTACTTAAGTTCGCTCTCTTTTTGTTTTGAACCCTCCAGTTTCAATTTTTCATCTTCAGTTTTAACTTTGATATCTTTGATCTGTTTAAGCAATATTTGTAATTTATCCTGAACAACAGCATAGTTATCAAGATCTGTAAAAAATTCGGATAAATCATCTGTTGCTAATATGGCCTCCACGGGTGAAAACGAGCTCGCGACATCCGTCTTGCGCATCAGCTCGCCAAGCGAAGCCGTTCCGCGACCGATACGCGTTTGGAGTGAATCAATATTTTTATGTCGCACCGAAATTTCATCACCTAATTGAGTGATCTTTATATTCCTTGCTTTAATTTCTAGCTCTGATTTGCGAATCTTACTCTTAAGTTCAGCGATAATTTTTTCTATTGTTAAGGCCTGTTTCTGTGTCAAATCAAGCTTGCTCTGCTCTCCGGCAATCTCTTTTTCGCACACATCCAGCAATACCCGTAATTCCGAATCACTCCGACCGGTTATGTCAGATGGGCAAACCTCTTGGGCCATTACCAATTTGTGCCCAAGCCCTAAAGCTAACAAGCTAATAGCTAACAAGCTAACAAGCTTATTTTTTCTCTGGCTTTTCATGCTTGGCTGATTTTTCGGTTTTAGTTTCTGTGGTGATTTCTTCACTTTCCTTGGGCTCTTTGCCTTTCTTTTCTACTTCAATTTTTGAAAAATCCACAGGAACGGCCTCTTCTTCTTTTTCTTCCTTGGGCTCACTTACCAAAGCAATTACTTCATCGGGAGATGTAATGAGGACAGCCGATTCTGGTAAAAGAATGTTGTGAACATGAATCTTATCCCCAAACTTCTCAAGTTTGGAAATATCAACTATCAATGTATGCACTAAATATTTCGGTAAAATTTTTATTTCCAGATCGTGCATAACTTTCACAAACAGTGCCCCCAAATTTTTGACCGCAGGGGATACTCCCGTAAAATCAAGAGTTACCTTAACTTCCACCGGCTTACTTGAATCAACAACGAAAAAATCGGCATGGATGGGTTCACCGGAAAGTGGATGTACTGCAACTTCATGTATGAGCGCCTCAATTGTTTTAGCACCGTCTTTAAGCGCAACCAGGGTATTTTCACCCGCGTCGCGCCATAATTTTTTAAACGCGTGAGTATCTGTAAAATATGACGCAGATTTGAACTTGCCGCCATAAACCACCGTTGGCAATTTACCCTCCTTGCGAGCGCGAGAAAGAACCTTGCCAAAAATATCCCGCTTTTCTATGTTTATCCCCAATACCTCACTTTTAGCCGTATTAGACATACCAACCATTATACCCAAAATCACTTTTTGAGCAAGTCTTCAAGCATTTGTTCAGAGGCATTGCCTCCTGTTGTGTTAATAGTGGCGGATGTGGGAGAGGGCATAGGCCCAGGAGCCGTTTACTTTTTTTCCGGGGTTGAAGATATTTTGGGGGTCAAAAATTTCTTTGGTTTGGCGAAAAAGTTCAGTAACTTCTTTGCCATACATTTTTTCCAAATAAGGTGTTCTGATTATTCCGTCGTTATGTTCGCCGGTAATTGAACCGCCATACTTGGCTACCAAATCATAAACTTTTTGGGATAGTTCTGAAATAATTTTCTTAAAATCCGGTCTATTAAAGTCCATAAGCGGGATGATGTGGAAGTTGCCGTCGCCTACATGGCCGGCAATAGTGTAAGTTAAATCATAAGCGTTTGTAATTGCAGAAAGCTCGGGTAAAAATTCGACTAGACATGCTGGCTCCACCACCACATCATCAATAAATGGCGCCGTGTGCTTACCCCGCACATGTTTGCGCAACAAATTAAAACTCTCTCGCCTAATTGTCCAGTATTTATCTTCCTCGGCATCATTGCGGGCAATGTGGACATCTTTTTTATAAACATGCGTTTGCAGTTCGTGAGCGAGAAGATCAGTTTCCGCTCCTTGCGCTTTCTTATATATTTCTTCTTCGGAATCACCCGTGAACTCTGCCACCAAAATGAGCTTAGGTACGCCACCTAGCATAATCATTTTAATCTCCGGCCAAAATTTAAGCCCGAGAGAAATCAAATTTTTGGCCCCAAGAGTTTTGAGCATATCAGGCATAAAGCGCACAGCCAACTTCATTGTGTGGTCATCGTAAGATTCAAAACTTTCTGGCTTGTGCGCGAGTATGGTCTTTACAACTTCGGCTAATTTTTGAAAATCATGCAAAAAAATCACAAGCAAAGCCGAATGTTCTTTGGGTATTACCAACTTAAATGTAATTTCAGTAATCAAGGCCAATGTACCTTGCGAACCAACAATAAGTTGAGTCGGATCAAAAGTTTTGCCGTCCCAGACATCCCAAAGAGCGTAACCGGCGGAGTTCTTGGATACTCGCGGCTTGGATCGGACAAGCAATTCCTGATTGTTTTTAATTAATTCAAAAAGTTTGCGATAAACCCGAGCTTGAAAATCATTTCTACTGAAAAAAGTTTCAAGGGCCGAACCGCTCATGGGATGAAGTGTGTATTCTTCTCCGTTTGAAAACACGGCCTTTAACTCGGCAACATAACGATTCGTTTTACCATAAGTAAGTGTTTTCTCACCTCCGGAATTATTGGCCACCATACCGCCTACCGTACACAAATTCTTTGAAGCCGGATATGAGGGCAAAAGCAATTTGTGTTCCGCCAACATGCTGGCCATGTCGCGATAGAAAGTACCGGGCAAGACACGAACTTCCCGTTTTTCCACATCAAGATTTTTAACCCCGGATAAATATCGTTTGAAATCAACAACGATTGACTGGGTAAGTGGCCCGCCAGTCATATCTGTACCAGCCGCCCGGGCCGTCAACGACAAACTAGGGTATTGGCTTTTACGCGCGGAGATAAAGCTCACCAGATTTTTTATATCTTCAACCGAATGCGGAGCCACCACCAGCTCCGGCTCTACCTCAAAAATACTAGCGTCTGTAGCCGCTAACATTCTCTCTTCAAGTCCCTCGCTTACATCCCCTTTTATTATCCTTTTTATTTCTTCAACCAGTGTCATTGTGAAAATAAACAAGTACTACTAGTTGCTAACACTAAACAAACGCAAACGCTCTGTTGCAACACGCTCAATCGCTACTCGGGCCAAAGCACCAACTTTATAAGGTGCAATATCGTCGGGAAATTCTTTAAAATGTAACGCTAGCGCGTCGTGCCAGGCCTTGCGTAGTTCAGTAGAAATATGTACTTCGTTGATACCGGCTTTAATACTTTCGGCTAAGTTGGGTGTGCCCGAACCGCCATGGAGAATAAGTGGCGCTGACACTGCATTTGCAATTGCATGAATACGCGAAATATCAAGTGGCGGATCAAAATTACCACTCATCTCGCCTTTTGGTGGGCGCAACATACCATGCACATTGCCAACCGCTGGAGCGAAAAGATCAACGCCTGTCTCGTCCACGAAACGCCTAGCATCCTTTACGCCTGTCATTTGTATACCTTCGGGCAAAACATCGCGTACCATACTACCCTCACCAATATAACCCAACTCGCCTTCTAGTAAAATATCACTCCCCCTCTCTTTATTTATCTTGTTGGCATACTCAACACACTTTTTTGTAATTTCAATATTCTCTCCAATAGATAATTTAGCGCCATCAAAAATCACCGAATCAAAACCAATATCAATCGCCTCTTTAACTCGTTCAAATGAATATGTGTGGTCAGCATTAAGGAATATTTCATAACCATCTTCTCGCAAACTCTTTATTAAAACTACAGCTTGCTTTAACCCCACCCAATCTCGCTCGCTTTCAGATAAACCCAGCACCACCGGAACATTTAATTTTTTAGCCGCGTTCACCACACCCCAAAACATTTCAATATTCGCAAAATTAAAATGCCCAACAGCAACACCCTTCCTTTTCGCGTTTAATATACATTCACGATATGCACCCATAAAAACATTGTAACATAGAAAAACAAACTATTTAAAAACCGAGTGATTCTTTGACAATAATGACAGTAGCTCTGTCTGGAAAAATTTCTTTGTTGATAATAAGCAATTTGCTTACGAAGCTACCTGGCACACCATATGCCTTCCGAGCTCGCTCCGACTCAAGAGGTAAAACTTCGCCTGTTTCTACCACATATACCTTAATACCATTACCTTCAAGGGCTTGCATTGTTCTGTTAATCTGCTCATCTGAAACAACTTCATTGTAATTTTTCATGTATTTAAAATTTTTTGTAAAACAGGGCGGGGCGACCTCCTTCGCTATCACCCAGCCCTGTTTTTATCATATTCTTTTTCCCAAGCTTTTTCTGCTTGGTAGTTGCCCGCCCGCCGGATTACTTCTTTCAAGCGTGTTTCGGCATTCCTTACACCCCGGTCTCGTTTGTTTGAGAACTCAATGCGTTGTTTCGTCCGCAAGAGTTCCGTGACCGATCTCCAACACTGGCGACATAAATCATGTTTTCTATCCGAAGACCTGTGACCCTTACGATGGTCAGCAAAATGTACAGTCACGGGACGGGTTAGACATTTAGAACAATAACGCTTCATACCTAATCCCCCTTTCCATCATTCATACTACATTGGCCAAAACTATTTTGCAAATTTGAAATGTCTATCGTCCCAAATATTTTCACTCGCTTCATTCTATCACACTAATGAAATTGTGATAAAATAATTTCATGATAAAAAATATGGAGCGGTGTGCATGGCCTGGGAAAGATAAACTGATGATTGAATACCACGACAGAGAATGGGGAGTGCCCTGTCGAGATGATAAAAAGTTATTTGAGTACATGGTACTAGATACTTTCCAAGCTGGACTATCATGGCAAATTATTTTACATAAACGGAGAGGATTCAAGAATGCTCTTGCAAATTTTAATCCCAGTCGCATTTCCAAGTTTACCTCTCATGATATTTCTCGGCTGACCAAAGATGTAAACATTATTCGCAATAAACAAAAAATATTGGCCACAATCATAAATGCCCGCGAATTTTTAAAAATACAAAAAGATTTTGGGTCTTTCGCGCGTTACATATGGCAATTCACTGACCACAAGACAATAACGAACAAATGGAAGCGTAACTCACAATTACAAGCGCAGTCTAAAGAATCCGTTGTTATGAGTAAGGATTTGAAAACTCGCGGTTTCAAATTTGTCGGCCCGACAATCTGTCACGCCTTCATGCAGGGCGTGGGAATGATCAACGATCACCTCCTAACATGCTTCCGACACAAAAAAGTCTAAAATGGATTTAATAAGAACCTGATTTGTTCCATCTTCTTCAGATATATTACGATCGTATTATTTATGTAGGTTAGAGAAGTTTAAAGTGCTTACGCAACCATATGTCTCCCTCAAATCGTTCTGTAACCAAATAAATCAATGACCTTCCTATCTTAATGTCTTGACGGAGGAGACTAACAAGTTCTTCGCAAGAATATGGTGTAAGCCAAACACTTTTTTGTAAATTTACAAATTTAAGTGTCTTAAGTTGTTCTCGTAATCGATCTCTCCTAAATCTTTTCCCTTCAGTAATATCAAAAATAATAATTCTCCATTTGTTATCCCATTTTTCTTTTTTTATTTTAAATTCCGTTTTCTTGCTCGCAAGGAAAGCTCTGCCTTTTTCTGTTAGCGCAAGATACGATTTTTGTCCATTTTTTTGCCAGACAAGAAATCCTCTTTGAAGAAGACTCTGTGTAACAGACGGGATGTAACTGCGATATCTATATCTCAAACTGAACCACTCGTGATCTATTTTAACCTCGCGCTCCGAACTCTCAATAAGCGTATCAATACTAGCTCTCTTCATTTTTGCTACAGTTTCCATAATGAAATCTCTATATTTGTGCATAAATAGTACGATCGGATTATTTATGTAGATTAATTATTTTCATATCAATTTTTATTTACGACTAATAACCTTGCAAGTACTTGTCAATCAGTTTGATATCGACGAGGTCTTTGGGGCGGGCAGAAGCAAGTTTCCACTTGCGTACTTCGGTAAGCGAAACAAAAGGAACTCCATCGTAATAATCTGCGGTAGCCAAAAGATCGGTAAACGGTGGATCGTAAGATGTTCCAAAATTCCAATTATCATGCAACTCGAAGCACTCGTACACAATTGGGGTATCTCGCCCACCTTTATCCAATTTTTTCCAGCCCAACTTCTTCATCCTATAAATTATCTCCGATTTTACATACATATCAATATCACTCGTTTCGCGAATACCTGCTACTGCTAATGGTCCAGCGCCAAAGACAATATATGAACCTTCCGGCAATCCAAGCGTTTTCACTTTCGTAATAATATCCTTACCAGTCATACTCAATTTATTCTGACAACCAGACGAAACGCGTAACTTTTTCCCCTCGCACCTCCACTTCCTCAAACCACATTGAGGCAGGTCGCACCCAGAATTTCCCCGCGGGAAAATTGTCCAAATGTTCATACACAACCATTTCTTCCAAACTTTCAGAATGTTTGGCCAAAAAATAAACCCGCATCTTAGAGCTAGATTTTGAATGCAAGTAAAGGCCCGGTTTAATTTCCATTTTTGCGTTTAATTACTTTGCGAACTTTGTCTATAATACTGCGCACACCCATACCGTAATATTCAACAAGCTCGGCTGGCTCGCCGGATTGACCGTACTTATCTTGCACACCCACAAATTCAATGGGTACAGGGTAAGTGCGGGCAAGTAATTCCGACACGGCCGAACCCATGCCGCCAGCAATCTGATGTTCTTCAACAGTAACAACCGCCCTGGTCCGTTTGGCAACTTTGACTACTTGCTCTTCGTCCATGGGCTTTATGGTGTGATTATTGAGTACAAGCACTGACACGCCTTGATGCCAAAGTTCCGTGGCGGCTACTAAAGCATTGTGCACCAATGAGCCACAAGCAATAATGGCAACCTCTGGTTGCTCAACCACCCAAAGTAAACTTGCTTTGCCAATTTCAAACGGCGATTCTAGGGTAGTAATAATGGGTGTTTTTTCGCGAGCCAAACGCAAATAACTGGGTTGTCTATTTTCAGCAAGAGCAAGTGTGGCCTTTCTAGCTTCTAGCGAATCGCACGGGGTCACCACCACCATGCGTGGCAGAACACGCATAAGGGCAATATCTTCAAGTGCTTGATGTGTCCCACCATCCGGCCCAACACTAACTCCGGCATGCGAACCAACAATCTTAACCGGCACATTATTATATGTAATAGTTGTTCGAATTTGTTCCCAATTCCTACCTGGACTGAACATAGCGTAACTAGAAACAAATGGGATTTTACCCATATGAGCTAAACCACTCGCAACAGTCACCAAATTCTGCTCGGCCACGCCTACTTCAATAAATCTTTTTGGGAATTTATCGGCGAACAAATGCATTTGAGTGCTCTCTGTTAAATCCGCGCACAGACCCACAACATTTTCATTTTTTTCACCTGCTTCAAGTAACCCCAAACCGAACCCTTTGCGTATCGGCTCTTGCTCAACGCTTTTATCAAAAAGTTTTGGATTTAATTTTTGATTATTTGGAATCATAACTTTGAATGTATAGGCGTTTTTATTTTCATTACTGGCCAATTATTATAGTGGGCTTATCTGACGAAGTACTTGTTGCGTAATCAATTGGAGAAGCAGGAACATACGAAGGCGTACTCGTTGAAGTGCTTGGAAAATATTTTGTCAAACCGCTTTTATTGAGTGCAGCCATAATAAGTAAAATTACAATTATCCAACCCGTAAAATCCCGCCCTGAAGATTTTGGCTTATCCTTTTTAAAATCCTTTTTCTTATCGTCAGCCATATTTTTTAATCAATATAACTATCTTTTACTCGTGTTCGCTTTTAATTTTACCCCCTAATGTACGCAGTTCTTTCAACATTGCCTCACCCTGTTTGTTTTTTGGCCAAACATTTTCTGGACCCTTGCCCGGTGGCACGCCATGCCAGCGATAATCATTTTGAATTTCGCTTACGCCCTTGCCAGGGATAGTGTGGGCAATAATTACGCTGGGTTTCTCAAAAACGGCTTTGGCTCTATCCACGGCCATGTTTATATCATAGTAATTATGCCCGTCAATTTCTTGGACATGCCAATTAAACGCCTCCCACTTTGCTTTTAAATTCTCCAACGGCATTATATTCTCAGTGAACCCGTCAATCTGGATATTGTTGCGATCAATAATGGTAATTAAGTTATGTAACTTTTCTTTGCCCGCCAGCATAGCCCCTTCCCAAGTGTTGCCCTCATCGTGTTCGCCGTCACTCATCAAGCAATACACATATCTATGCGAATCAAAATTGGGCACAATCACTTCGCCAGCATCTATACGCAAAGCAAGGGCCATCCCCACTGCCTGCGAGAGACCCGCACCAAGTGGCCCGGAACTTGTCTCAAGCATGGGTAAAAAATCACGATGCGGATGGCCCTGTAGACGCGAGCCAAACTTGCGCAAAGTCTTCAATTCTGCAATTGGAAAATAGCCGGCGTGGGCTAAAGTAGCGTAATAAACAGGACAGATGTGACCATTTGATAAAACAAGCAAATCTCTTTCGTTCCAATCTGGCTTCTTAGGATTATGTTTGAGAGTGTGGAAAAATAAAGTAGCAAAGACATCAGCCATACCCAATGGTCCTGCTGTATGCCCCGAACCCGCCACCATCAACATTTCAATAATAGACACACGAATTGCTTGTGCCTTTTCTTCTAGAAATTTAATTTTATTATCGTGGAGATACATGTGGGTAAGTTTCTTGACAACCTTGGGTCATCTACATTATACTACACTTACTTTTGGGACTTCCTTCGGGATTTCCTGCGACTCCCCCGCAAGGGGGAGCACATTTTTCAGTCAACATCAAACATCTAAAATATTTTGCAATCTTCTAAGCTCGGTGGCAGGATCGCTTGCGTCAAATATGGCAGAGCCCATTACTACTTGGTCGGCTCCAGCTTTAGCAAGTCCAGCAAGATGCTCCTCTTTGATACCTCCGTCAACGGATATTACCGTTTTGCTATTCAATTTTTTTGCCTCCTTAATCTTTTTGAATACCTCCTCTTGAAAATGCTCGCCATAGTGGCCGATTTTATTTATGCTCATAAGTTGCACGAATTTGATCTTCTCTGGCAAATCTGCGATTACGGAAACGGGCGTGTCAAGTGCCAGTACGACTCCTGATTCAATTTTAGTCATGTCAAGCACAGCCAGTGCATTCTGAATGTGCTCAGGCGATTCGTACTGGATGAGAATACGAGAAACCGGCGTATCCATCCACTCGTCTAAATATTCCTGCGGGTCTTTAACCATCAAATGTAGACCAAGTTTTATATTTGTTCTTAATTCAGCTAAACTCTTTATTGCCTCGTCCATATCATCCTCTGTGTATGGCCATGAGGCGGGTGTGGCAAATTCGCCATCCACAACATCAATGTGCACCCACTTTACCGTATCACCAACCTGCTTGAGTTTATACTCAAGATCAAGCTGATCTTTGGCAACAATTGAGGGAACGATTAGCATAGGTATTAGTTGTTAGGTATTAGATTCTAGTTTTGCTAAACGACGGGCATGGCGAGATTCCGGATCAAATGAAATTGAAAGCCATGAAGTGATTGCTTCTTTAGCTTCGCTTTCGCTAATAAACCTTGCGCCAATACTAAAAAAATTTGAGTTAGAATCTGTGCGCATGACTTTAATTATACTCAAATCATGATGCGCATATACAACTGCACGGATGTTGCGAGAACGATTGGCCATAATGGCCTCCCCCTGTCCCGAACCACCACAAAATATCCCTCTTATTTCATCAGGATCTTCCAGTACTTTCTCTACCAAAGGGGCGACGAAATCAGGATAATCATCTGCGTTGTCTAAAACATACGCACCCACATCTATAACTTCATGCCCCAACCCCACTAACCACGGTTTTAGCTTTTCTTTTAATTCATACCCTGCATGATCCGCCCCAATAATTAATTTCATAAATATTTACCAATTTCTACTACATGTTTTATAAGTGTACTCGTGTAGCCCATCTCATTGTCGTACCAAGAAAGCACCTTGACCAGATTACCGTCCACGACCCTCGTCATGGAAAGATCAACTATGGCAGCGTGCA
>Ga0209542_10016307_pt1 | contig 12338 bp, 13 predicted proteins | sample RifCSPhighO2_01_FD_184028 | JGI IMG/M metagenome (GOLD analysis project Ga0209542, IMG submission 184028) | Soil microbial communities from Rifle, Colorado - Rifle CSP2_plank highO2_0.1 (SPAdes) (version 2) | ecosystem: Environmental > Terrestrial > Deep subsurface > Rock core/Sediment ...
TTTCCAGTTCCTCTCCCAGTTTTGACTTTTGACTTTTAACTTTTGATATTATATCGTGTGTTGAATCCTTACCAATTTCTTGTCCACAAGTCGGACATTTAGCCCCCTCTTTTTCTAAATCTGTAAGTTCCAATTCAATTTTTTTTATCTCTTGGTCAAAATGATTTTTTTGTATTTTTTTCAGGGTAAGTTTTGAGTTGAATTCTCCTAGTAAAAGTTCCAGTTGCAACCTTTTGTCTTTTTGCAGCCTTAGGCTATCGAGTTCTTTCTGTGCATTTTTAAGAGTTTCCAGCCGCTTATCAATTTCTTCTAAATTCTTAATTCTTAATTCTAAATTCTTAATTCTTTCTGCCCTCTCTTTGCCCTGAGCCATAATTTGATCTAACTCCTGTTGATGAACCTGTAAATTCTGCTGCATTTTATTTTGTTGTTCTAAAACTATATTAATGGTTTCCTTTTCTTTGGTGAGGATTTTAATTTCCTCTTCCAGCAGTTTTATCTTGGTTTCGGTTTCAGTCACTCTCAATTGAGTTTCCAGTAGCTGTTTTTGACGTACTTCTTTTTGAGACAGCTCCGCTTCTATTTCTAAGAATTGATATTCCAAAAGAGAGAGTTTAGTTCCGACATCTTTGGCTCGGTCTTTAGCCTTTTCCTCGAGCAGGTCATAATGGGCAAGTCCTAAGATGTCAGCTAGAATTCGTTTTCTATCTGTTGCCCCTTTGGTGGTAAATTCATCAGCATGCCCTTGTCTCAGAAACGAAGAGTTAGTAAAAGTTTCAAAAGTTAAATGGAGGGTATCGACAATTTTTTGTTGAGTGGCTTTAATGGTTCCTTCAGTTAAATTATTAATTCCACTCCAAAATTCTAAAGCAGTTTGGCCGCTATGTTTTCTAGAACGCCTCCTTTTTACAGTGAACTCATTTTGGTCTAGCTGAAAAGTAAACTCCACATACATCTCATCTTGGCCAAGACGGATTAAGTTATCGGCGCTATCACCGGCTCGACTCCAGCCCCAAACACACCATGTAATAGCATCCAAAATTGAAGATTTTCCAGCTCCATTAGGCCCAGAAATAGCCGCCAGATGAAATTTACTAAAATCCAACTCGGGCACACTTGCTCCATAACTTGTAAAATTTGAAAGCCTAAGGTTTACTGGAATCATAGAAGTATTTGCAAGTATAGCAGAGGATCCAAAAATTTGACAATTGACTACTTGACAGTTGAACCTATAAAAGTTAATATTTTGCAGTTATGGCTAATGAAAGAGCTGAGTTTGTATCGATTTCTAAAGAAGAAGAATTACGAGATTTATTAAAGCAAGCCGGTCAGCGAACAAAAGAGCTTTTAACTGAAATAATGAGAGAAAACGCTCATCTTTTTAGTAATACTTCCGTTTGGGATACTGGTATTATTTTAGATTCAGAAACAGCTAATGAAAGGTTAGAGTTAAAACCAGTTTTAACTGTTGATGATTGTGGCGAAGGATCGCTAGAATATTATTATCTTACAGAGGAAGGGATTTTTATAAGTTATGAACGACCAATAGAAGGGCGTGGTTACTTTCCAGTTTGGGATAAACCAGAGGAAATAGAAATTTCTGATTATGTTGGTTTTGCAGGTGTAGCACTCGATGAAATTGAAGCACGCCGAAAAAGATTTGGCAATAATCCTTCGGTGTAATCTATTTACTAGTTCTCCAAAAGAAGTGCAGCATATTTTTCTAGTTCTTTTTGTCTTTCTGGGCTGATTTGTTTAGCCTGGAAGTATTTTCCTAAGGCTTCGATTGGAGTTAGTCTTTCTACTTCATCCGCCCCTTCAATTTTTACTCTCTCTTTTCTTTCAACATTTCTAGAAATTCCAGCAATGTAGTGAGCCCCCGCCAAGGCTTTTTTTATTTTATCCATCTCCACTTCCCCTTCTAAATCTCCAGGAATATTAATAGTTAAGCGAACAATTTTTTCAGTGACATCATGTTTCCCTATTTCATCTAAAATAGTTTGAGTTGAGTTTGAATCAGTTGATTTAAGATCTAGTTTAATGGAAAGGAATTGACGGCAGTTAGTATCTATGAATTTGTAAGAGGTAGTGTACCTGTCATTCTGAGCCGTAGGCGAAGAATCTCTCAATTTATTTGAGGAACCCACATTCGTGGGGGATCCTTCATTTCGCTTCGCTTCATGGAATACGCCCGACTTCGTCGGCAGGATGACATTTGGATTGATATCAATAAGAATGACCCCCTTATCTTCTTTTTCTTCGCCAAAATCAATTCGGTGGGGAGATCCGGCGTAGATTACCAATGGATCTTTTCCTAAAACTTGGTGTTTGTGGATATGGCCAAGGGCGACATAGTTTAAACGCTTATCTTGCAAAAGCGGCAGCGGTACTGTGACATCATTAGCTATCGCCATCCCCTTCTCTGAGCCATAACTGGCTCCTTCAACTTCAACATGAGATAAAAAGATAGCAGGGGAGTCGGATTTGATTTTATCATATAAATTTTTTAGCTTATCCCCTACTGATTTATAGTCGTCTTTGTGTAGCCAAGGGAGTGTGACAATTTGTAAATTACCCGCACCAGTTGGAATATTCAAAAGTTCAGGTTTACGGGACACCCAAACATTATCAATCTCTAAAGCTGAATAGATATCTAGGGTATTAGCTTTACCAGTAGCATTAGGAGTATCATGATTGCCAATAACTAAAATAACAGGAATGCCACTTTTAGCAATTTTTTTAATTCTTTCTCCAAAGCCTCTTTGTTGGGTGGGGTTAGGATCTCTGGTTTTATAGGCATCACCGGAGAAAACGACAGCATCGACTTTCTCTGAGATTGCAGTTTCAACAATGAAATCAAATGTTTTTAGAAAGTCCAAAAGGCGAGTTGACAAACCGGTTTCCGGATCCAATTTGCCATAATTTTCCATCCCAATATGGATATCTGAAAAATGAAGTAGTCTCATAATTCGAGCAAAGCTAGAATTTCAAGCTCTGCTTATAATTTTGTCGCACTATATTACACGTGCAGATCTGCTGATATAAAGGATTATATCACTGAAAACTTGTTAGTGGATCAACCCAAGTTTCTGGGTCATGAGAATCACGGTCATCCTCATCTAGGCCAATAGTAACGAACTTAACAGTTTTTTCTAAGAATAACAGAGTCAGGTTTTGCATTGGACCATGACGGTGTTTTACTGCAGATATGTCCACTAAGCCTCTTCTTTCAGTTTGTGGGTCGTATAGATCTTCCTTATACATAAGCAATACTAAATCTGCGACATTCTCAATATTTCTACCTCCAGGTAGGTCTGATAAGATTGGGATATGATCACTGCGGCGGTCAACACTACGCAGTAGTTGTGATGTTACTAAAACCGGAACATCAATTTCACCAGCTAATGATTTTAGTGATTCAGCAGTTGATATTATTTTTTGGTTACGGCCCCGGCGAGCCGGCTGTTGAATCAGTTGCAAATAATCTACAATTAGTAAATCTAGCCCTACCTTATTGTGTAATCTAAGTGTTCTGCTACGAAGCTCCTTCATATCTAAATTTGGTGTATCGTCAATATACAATGGCGCTTTTGAAGTCTGAATGGTGGCTTCACCGATCTGCCTTAAATCCCGAGGTGATAATCTCCCGGTGCGTATTCTAAACGCATCAACATCAGATTTCATTGCCAATACCCGGTTACTAATCGCATGGCCTGATTCTTGTAAACTAACGACGCCTACTTTAGAAGTAAAGCGGAGTGCGGTATTGAGCCCTATATTTAGTGCCAGGGCTGTTTTACCAACCATCGAACCACCTGCTAAGATAATTAAATCCGAACGATGAAGTCCACCTGTGAGTAGGTCGATATCAATGAAACCAGTTGGGATTGTTTGCTCGTTACCACCAATTGTAGTATCCAGATATGTTTGGACACTTTCTTTTAGTAGGCTAAAATCATTTTTGGTTGGATCAGTAAACAGATGTTCTTGTTCCACGAAGAGGATTATATCACTCCAGTGGCTATAATCACATTATTTCTATAACCTCTGGGGTCTTTGATGTCGAGGATTTTAGTTTCTTTAAACAAAAGTTTCAAGTTCTCCTCTAATCTGCGGCTATCCTTTCTAGCTTCTTCAGTATGACCTGGTCTATTAAAAATTAAACTGCCATCTTTTTTTAAGTAGGGAATTAACTTATTAATAAAAGTTGGCTTGTTGCTGGCAAGGGAAACGTAGGGTGGATTGCCAGTAAAAATATCCACAATAATACAATCAAATTTTTGTTTAAAAGCCTGTTCCTGATCCAATAATTTATATGCATCAGTCTGGATGATTTCGAAGTTGGGTAATTTGTCCAAGTCAAAATAATCTTTGCACGCTTTGATGATATCTTCATCAAACTCCACAATAACTTGATGTACCTTACTATTTATTTTGGCGATTAAATTAGAAATAGTATTAGCTCCAAGACCGAGCATTAAAATTTGGGGTGGTTTTTTACCCCTGGTTAATTTTATTGCTGAGCTAGCAACCGAGTACCAATAACTCTTTTTGACACTAGGTTTATTAATTGATACCCCTTGAGCGTAGGAATTAATAGTTAGAAACTTCTCGCCGTTATACTTTTGGAAAACATCGATATTACCTAGTTGAGGTGAGATATAACGTCTGAGCCGTTTTAGTCTCAATCGCCACCAGAGCATCCCTGCAAGAACCATCGAAATTAGTGGAATAACTATCTGTAAAATTTCTGTGTGCATAAATAAAAAATTTTAAATCCCAAGCTATAAATTTTTATATAGGGAGCTGGGTATTCAATAATATCACCGTGGAATCTTTTTTTAAACTCAGTAAATCTTTTCCAAGTTGATCGCTCACTGGGGAATCTCGGGTCATAAATACCTTCAAAATCGAATACCTTCAGATGTTTATTTTTGCTATATTTGATGGCCTCCCAAACTAACAAGTAATTTGCTAGAAGATCGTAACCCTCCTCAACGATACCTGTATTCATATACCAAGACTCTTTGTCAAAAATCCCCAACCAAACTGCTGCGATTGGCTTATTATTGTGATACGCAAATAAAATTACTGAGCTATCCTTAAAACCATTCATTTTTTTGTGGTACTCACTATAATCCGGTGCCCAGAATTTTTTTATCTTAGTTAAGTTAGCAAAAAGCTGGTAAAAGATCTTAAACTGCTCGTCTGTCTTTGCTTTTTTTAAATCTATGATTTTAATTTTCAGACTATTCTTTTCTGACTTTCTAATATTTCTTCTAGCATTTTCTGAAAAAGACATAAAAATTTCATCGAGTGATCTAGTCAGATCAATATGGATACTGCTGGTATGGGTTAAGCTCATCTTAGGAGCTTCCTTGTAGCCCGCTTTTTTAAACAAGTTCTTATCAAAACCATTAATGGTGGGTTCTAATAATACAAATAACCATTTTTCTTTTTTAGCCAACCTATCGATCACTCTAAAATCTAATGGATTATCTGGTCTTTGAAATTTGACAAAGGGTCTATTTATTAGAGGAATGTTTTTAGAGAAAAGTTGGTTTTTACCAAGAGTTTTAACTGTCCAGCCAATATGGGAAAGATAATAAGCCCAGCCGGGTGATTGTCGAAGATCCTTCATACTATTGAGCGATAAATTTGAGCAGGAAAACTTTTAATGGCATTAATTTGTCAATCAAGTTAAATAGTAAATAAACTGGCCAATTTAAGATTAAATCATAAGTTCCCAAGTACTCAACTAACTCTCCTCCATACCCTTTTTTAAAGCGATGGAAACCAATCCAGGGGTCTTTTGGATCAGGATCTGGATTGAGTGCCCCCCACATATCGAATTTTTTTAGTCCAAGCTTTCTACCTAGTCTTATAGCCTCCCAGGCAATTAAATTATTAGCCATTACTTCTGGATGTTCTTTTGACGAGCCACCAAAGGGGTAATAAAGAGTGTCCTTAAAGATAAACAGCTCCCAAGCAGTTAATGGTTTATTGTTAAAAGAAGCTACTAGAATTTTGGCCAAACCGGCCTTTTGAAGTGTTCCCCAGACTTGCTTATGGTATCTGTCGTTATGACTGTGAAACCCTTGTCTCCGAGTAGTTTCAAAATGGAGTTTTAAAAACTCAGTAAATCCTTGATTGTCAGATTTTTCCTCAACTTTCACACCATGTTTTTGGGCAACTTTAATGTTGTACCTAGTTTTAGGATGCATCGCTTTTAAGATTTGTTCTTCTGATTTTGTTAAATCAAGAATAAAGTTATACTTAGTAAAAAGAGGTTTTGGAGAAGGATGGAACTGTAATGGGATAGAATTGTCATTCTGTCCTGCGTATTCCTCGGAGCGAAGAATCTCTGGACTTGTTCCAGAAGAACTCGCATCCGTGAGAGATCCTTCGGCCGATTGCCTCAGGATGACATTTGGTTCTATTTTAATAAATGCACAGTTATTTTCTTGGCCGATTTTTTTAAGAGCCTCTGCCAAATCTTTATTTGGAAAAGGACCTTTTGGAAAGTAGCCAACATATTGATTTACAAAAGGAATTCTATGCAATGTTAGCTGAAAAACAGTTGCTAGCTTGTCATTTTCCCAAAGACCATATCTTAAAACCTTAATCCCTAGAGATTTCCTAAACTCCCCCCACTCCCAAGACTGCATGATATGGAAGACAAGTTTATTATACTGGGGTTTTTCAGAGTCTGAAATAATTTTTAGAACCATGGGGTTATTATACTAGAAGGAGGATAATTAAAATATCTGCACTTTTGCTGAATCCTTTAGTCCTTTAAACTTTTCTGCAAAAACCTTTGAGAGTTTATCTTGTTTAACTGCATCTTCGGCTGTTGCTTTGAACTTAGCTGGTTCAGTTGCCTCGGGAGCTGATTTATTATCATCCATAAATTTTTGGATTTCTTCATCAGTTGGTTTGATTTCTTGCTCGTAGAGTTTTTCTACTAGAATCTGTAATTGAGTTTGCTTTGCAAAGTCTTCTTTAGTTAATCCTTGCTGTGAAAGTAACTGGTCAAATGATTCATTCCCCCCATAAGTCTTAATAACCTCATCCATTTTTTGAGTGATCTCGCTATCACTAACTTTAATATTTTTCTTTTTTGCTTCTTGCTCTAAAATAGCTTCATTAACCATTTGGCTTAGGGTTCTTTCTCGGTAAGTCTTATTCATCTTTTGAATTAGCTCTAAATTAGAGATTGGTTGATTATTAACAGTTGCTGCAATAAAGATAGCTTTCTTGTTGTAAGCTAATACTATTAAACCGACCAAGATCAGAAAGATGAAAAAACGTTTATTATGAAATAACAAGCTTTGCTTATTTAAAAAAGAACGTCTTGATGGTTTATCGTAGTCAGTTGAAATTTCTTCAGGCACTAGATCTAATTCTTCTTTGTCGACTTTTTTAGGTCGCGAAACTTTAACCGAAGTTGTTTTTGATGTTTTTCTAGTTGCTGCCATCTCTGGATAGTAACAAATAAATTTACGCTTTGCAAGTAGTACTTAGTGATATAATGTTTTTATCTTATGGCAACAGAAGCACATCTTGGTACTAGGTTGATACATGAAATTGGCACTTGGAATTATGCAACAGCAAATTTTCCTCTAAACCGAGAACTCGATGAGGGATTTGACCACTTTACCAGAGTCTTAGAATTGTCACCACAGTTTAGAGAAGAGCTCCATTTTTTACTAGAAAAAGATATCTCGGGTACTGATGTTGGTTTTGTGAGGAGGCTTGAGAAAGACGGTCATGATAATAAAGAATTTTTTCATTACCACCCGTCATTTGATGAAAGATTTAAGTATTTACTTGGTGAAGTTCCAGTCTTAGACAATTTTTTACAAAGTGCCCGGATTATTCATGATATGGTAAAAGTTACTGCCGCCCAGGTTTTTAGCGCGTTAGACGATGAGATCCCGGGTATTTATGAGCAGTTTTTTGATTGTTACGAGCTAAAAGAACCAAATTTTTTCCTAAGATTCCTGAGGTATGATGTTGCTTCTCAAGGAAATTTTATTGCCAAAAATCATCATGATATTGGGGCGTTTACTATTGCAATTAGAGAGAGTGGTCCTGGGTTACAAATTGGAACTGATGATGAAGATTTGCAATCAGTAGCCTATCACCCTGGCTCAGTGTTATTTTTCAAGGGTTTACAGCCTGTTGAAGGTGCTGGTGCGATATCGCGTCCGGCATGGCATGGTGCAGTTCAAGAAGCAGAAGGTGGAACAAGATTAGCTATGGTAGCATTTTTGGATGTATTAGATCGCCAGCCAATTAATCGCGACCACATTTATATACCAGCGAAATATTGGTAAAAAATTCTATAGCAAATAAATATCAATAAACCGAGCACTCCAGCCAGCTGTACGAGCATCCTCAAAACCTAAGTCAATAATATTACCCTTGATTGCTCCTCCGGTATCACCGGCAATAGCAGTGCCGTAACCCGGGATATAAACTTTACTACGTAGTTTAATAACTTTAGGATCAACAGCAATAACCCCTTTGCCAGCCCGCATACCAATGGCTGTCCAATCGTTGCAGCCCAAGCACCTGGAATCATAGTGAGTGGCATAAACTCGCATCTTTTTCCAATAGCTAATTTGGCCGCCTTCAGTATCTAAAGTTTTCCAAATAATTTTAGTTCCTCTGGAGATTTTTCTATCAACTGCTGATATAGTTTGGGTACTAATAATCTCTTGAGAGTACTCTTCGCCTAATTTTTCCACCTCGGAGGAGTCAAAGCCCACCTCCGAGGTGTTAGCGTTGTAATAAATTATTTTAATGGTTTTAACTACTTTGCCATCAGACCCTTCATCTAAAACAGTTTCTATGCCGGCTTCTACCTCTGGATCATCGTTATAGACAGTTTTTTTAGGGATTATTTCTATCTGTTCATCAAACTTTTCAGTAAATTTTGATTCGGTAATAACTGGTTGGGAGATGGAAATTGTATCAGGAGGGTCAGCCGGTAACTCTTGGGCTAAGACAGGATTAACATTAAAAGCTATTAAAACGGTGGCAAGTATATTCTGTAAACTTTCCATGGTGTTTAGTTTTTAAGCATTCAACCAATCGTCTTCAACGATTTTACTGATATCGTCATTAAACTCATCAAGATTCTTAGCGCTAATATTTGTTGATAAAATATCTTGTGGAATGTCTCCTAAAAATCTGGAAACTAAATTGTTGTTTCGTTGTCCAAAATACATCCGTGAAATAGTATAAGTTAAATATAGCTTATTTTTGGCTCTGGTTATCCCAACATAACAAAGTCTCCTCTCCTCTTCCAGCTCCTGGGGATCTAACATTGAGCGAGAATGAGGGAAGAGTCCCTCCTCCATACCCACCATAAACACTACTGGAAATTCTAAACCTTTAGCAGAGTGCAAAGTCATCAGGGTAACAGCATCCGCATCTACCTTTTTCCGACCAGGGGCATCCGCGGCTTCGACCAGGGCCACATTTTCCAAAAATTCAGTTAAGTTAGGAAACTGTTCGGAGACACTTTTTAACTCTTTAACATTTTCTACCCGCATCTTACCGATCTCTGTGCCATCGTCAATATAATCCAAGTAGCCGGTTCTACCTAAAATCAGATCCAGCAAATCGGAGCTAGTATATTTATCCATCTGCAGACTCACTTCAGTAAAGATTTCCATAACCTTGGCGAGTCGACCCTTGCCAATTTTTTCAGCCCGTTTAATTGCCACAGAATCTTTAGGGTTTTGCAAAAGACGGAGATATGATAGTACATCTTTAATCTCTTTTCTTTGATAAAAACTAACCCCACCAATTAATTTATAGGGGATAGCTGCTTTGAGGAATTGTTCTTCCAGGGCTCTTGACTGTGCGTTAGTTCTATAGAGAATAGCAAAGTCTGTTAGTGTTCGGGGTTCTGCCAGTTTGTCATTCTGAACGAAGTGAAGAATCTCTGGACTTGTTCCAGAATTTTCTCGCATCCGTGAGAGATCCTTCGTTGCACTCAGGATGACATTAATAATATAATTCGCTTCGTCGACTTCACTTCTAGCCTCATATATCTCAATTTTGTCTCCACCAGAGTTTTCGGTCCATAACTTTAAAATGGGGTGGGATTTATTTCGAGAGATTACAGAGTGAGCCGCATCTAAAATTACCTGGGTCGAACGATAATTTTGTTCTAAATTAAAAACCTTGGTACCAGGATAATCTTTTTGGAATTTAACAATATTTCGAAAATCTGCTCCTCTAAAGCGATAAATACTCTGACTAGCATCACCAACTACACAAATATTCTTGTTTCTCATTGCCAAGTATTTGGAAATTAAATATTGGGCAGAGTTGGTGTCTTGATACTCGTCAATTAAAATATACTGAAATTGGATTTGGTATCTAGTTAAAATAGCTGGGTCTGTTTGAAAAAGTTTAATGACTTTTAAAAGTAGGTCATCAAAATCCAAGGCTTTATTTTGTTCTAAAATTCTTTGATACTCCAGATAGATTTTAGCGACCTGCTCTTGAAAATAACCCCTAGCATATTGAGGATATTCTAAGCTGGAAATTAGTTCGTTTTTAGCCCCAGATATAGTTGAACGGACTGAATAAGGAGAAGTTTTCTGGGTGGGGATATTTAAATTTGCCATCGCTTCTTTTACGACATCCATGGCGTCACTTTCATCATAAATTGCGAATCCTGGGGGCAGACCTAAAACACCACCATCGCGGCGAAGTACTCTGGCGCAGAAAGAGTGAAAAGTACCCATGATGGGAAGGGAATAGGGTATAGGGTTTAGGGTATAGTTTAGAAGTTTTAATATTCTATCTCTCATCTCACCTGCGGCTTTATTTGTGAACGTCATCATGAGAATGTTTTCAGCAGGTACATGTTTTTCTTGGATAAGATAAGCTACGCGGTAAGTTAACACCCTGGTTTTACCAGAACCAGCCCCAGCTAAAATTAAAACCGGTCCATCAGTGGCTTTAACAGCCTCCTGCTGCTCAGGGTTTAGGTCATCTAGAAGATCGGGCATAACGCCCATTATCTTAACACTACTGGGAAGTCTTGACAAATAAGAGTTCAGGTAATAGTATTTGTAGGTATATGCGATCAGAACGGACAGATATTGATAGCCCCTTTGAATTTCTTGGAGCACTGGTATCTGCCCTACCCGATATTCCTTACAATACCGATAGTGGAGTATGGTCTAAGGCGATATTGGGACTTCGAGATAAGTATGAAGGCCAATATCCGGAACTATTTAGGGAAATTTACTTTAGAGAGCGTCCACCACTTAATCCCGTGAGCGACGAAGTTAGCGAGTTTCTTTTATGGATGCAAATTGGAGGTGGAGCAAGGGTTACAGAACCAAACCTTGACGAACTTCATTTCGATCACAAGGTAGTAGCAAAGCTAGTAGTTGGCCCATTACTGGAAAGGCATCAGATGATATTCCCAGTAATGGTAAGAGAATTGGCTTTAGTAGTAAGGAGATAAAATGGCAGAAAGAACGCCACAACTAAAAAGATTTTCAGATAGAGATAGAGAGATTTTAACTAAGGAAGGTCTGGTAATTTATCCGTCAAGATCAACAGAGATGGCAGTTTTTGCTACTGATTATACTAAAATGTTCGTGCCAAAAACGTTTGATCAAAGCTATATATCCAAAATAAGTGTGATCAGAAGATTTAATCGAGAATTTAGATTAAGACTCAAAACAGATACAGCCCAAGTTTTTTGGGGCAATGATGAAGATCTTACGAGTCTATACTCTAATAATTCGGGTTTAGTGCAGCAGTTATTGGAAGATCCAATACAGGCTAGGTTTGGTTGGTATTTTGATGCTAGTAATAGATTGTCCTATCAGGATGTAGCTGGCCTTAAAATATCTCGAGAAGGATTAACTAATTATAGCTGGTGTGACTGTGGTTTTATGAGCGGTGCAGTTCTACTAACAGTCAGACCCTCTGGAAGCCACAGATCTCAACACTAACCCCTTTTCTTATATGGACTTTTCCAAAAAGTATTGTTAAAATCTTAGTCATGTTGAAACTGATGGATTTTTGGGCACCTTGGTGCGGCCCTTGCAAGATGATGGAGCCAATTTTTAAGGAGCTCAAGGAGGAGTATAAAGGAAAAGTTGAGTTTGTGGAGATTAATGTAGATGTTGAGGGGGCTCGCGCTCAGCAGTTTGGGGTGATGGGGATTCCTACATATATAGTAATGGATGGTGACAGGGAAGTTGGTAGAAAAATTGGTTTTACTGCGAAAGCGGAATTAGTAAAATTACTAAACATATGATGTCGACCAAAGGTCGATCCGCCTCTGGCGGAAA
>Ga0209542_10016308_pt1 | contig 12337 bp, 20 predicted proteins | sample RifCSPhighO2_01_FD_184028 | JGI IMG/M metagenome (GOLD analysis project Ga0209542, IMG submission 184028) | Soil microbial communities from Rifle, Colorado - Rifle CSP2_plank highO2_0.1 (SPAdes) (version 2) | ecosystem: Environmental > Terrestrial > Deep subsurface > Rock core/Sediment ...
AAAGATTCTGAACGTCTATCAAAACCGCAACCCGCTGATTTTTGTATTGCGCCGAATTAAATATGGAAGTCATTGTTGTTTAAATTATTTCTTTTTGAGGTCCAGTTTGCCGGCCAGAGTGTTGTGCCTTCTCTTGTTTTTCTTGGCCAGGTAATTCATCAGAGTTTTTCTGTCGGCTACCATCTTCAACAAGCCCCTTCGGGAGTGGTTGTCTTTGGGGTGAGATTTTAAATGCTTGACCAGCTGTTCAATCTGCCCGCTTATAAGAGCGACTTGGACATCCGGAGAGCCGGTGTCGGTCTTGTGAACTTTGAATTCTTCAATGATTTTGGCTTTTTTCTTGATAGTTAACATTTGCCCGTAATCATATCAGAAACGCCCATTTTTTGCAAATTTTTAGGAATTTTGGAGATTTTTCAATTCTTCCCGTGCCACCACCCTGTCGTCAAAAGGGATTTTTTTGCCACCCGCTATCATCATCGTTGTTTCGCTCCCCTTGCCGGTGATTATCACGATGTCCCCCTCTTTGGCCAGATTAACGCCTTTTTGTATCGCTTCTTTTCTGTCTATTACTTTATAAACTTTGGACTTTGGACTTTGGACTTGCGAAAAACCAATTTCAATTTGTTCCAAAATTGAAATTGGTTTTTCGTCGTAGGGGTCTTCATTAGTCAAAATTATTTCATCGCAATATCTTTCGGCAATTTTGCCGTATTCCGGTCTCTTCCACTTATCTCTTCCCCCGCCGGTCGCGCCAAAAACGCAGATTAGTTTCGCTCTCGCCGATAATTTTGGCTTGAGGCTTCCATAAACCGCTTCCATAGAATCGGGCGTATGAGCGTAATCCACGACAACTTTGAAACTTTGGCCTTCATCAATCAATTCCATCCGGCCGGGCAAACTTTCAATATTTTCCAAAATTTTTCCGGACTTTTCCGCGTCAATTCCGTAAATTTCCGCCGTTTTGACGGCCGCCGCCGCATTGGCGACATTGAAGTCGCCCCATAATTTTAATTTAAGATTTTTATAATCCCCCACCCGCAATGCTTCCGCTTGCGAGGCGGGCAGGCCCGCCGAATAAGTTATTTTGTTTTTGGCGAGAATATTATAAAATTCTTGAAAATATTTGTCGTCTTTGTTTATAACGTGATTATTTTTCACGTATTCAAAAAATTTCAGCTTGTATTTTTTATAATTTTCAAAAGAACCGTGCGCTTCTATGTGTTCCGGCGCCAGTTTGGTGAAAACCGCCGTATCAAAGTTTATAAATCTGTGCCGATTTTGAAGAACGCCCTGCGAACTGACTTCCAAAACGACAAACTGGCAGCCGGCTTTTACCGCTTTGGCCAGAAAAGATTGGATGGCGAACCGGCCCGGCATGGTCATTTTCAGGCTGTTGGGCCACTCTTTTTCGGCGATTTTGAATTGAATGGTGGAAATAGCCGCCGTTTTATAACCGGCGCCTTCCAAAATCCGGCTTAAGAAATAAACGGTGGACGACTTCCCTTTCGTGCCGGTTACGCCTATTACTTTTAATTTCCGCGAAGGAAAACCGTAAATCAGCGCCGCCAAATACGCCAGCGTTAAATGATACGCCGGCTGGAAAAATTCAAAAACCGGCTTGGGAATTATCTTGCGACCAAAATTTCTTACGAGCGAAGCGAGTGTAGAAATTGGAAGTACTCTTGCGGTGCGGCCAATGTTTAAAAGTTTCTCCATTTAATTATTGGGATTTGAAACAGTTTGTTTGTTTAATTATAAATACTGTGGTTGCCTATGTTTATAAAAACAACTTCATTTTTAGCAAGAAACTCAAACATTATTCTATGGGAACCGGAAACAGAAAAAGACCAATAATTATTGTATTTGCCTTTTAATTTATGGGTTTTTAGCCTTTTATCAAAAGGGTTGTTTTTGAAAATTATTTCTTTTTGCTTGGTTTTATTTTTCAAAAAATCGGAGAGTTTTTTGTGTTCTTTTTCAAATTTAGAGGTAATGAAGATTTTCATGAAAAACTAAACCAGTTCAGCCAACGACTTTATCTTTTTTAACCTGCCTTCTTTTTTTTCTTTTTTGTATGTTTTTATCGCTTCATCGGTATCTTTTTCTTCTTCGTTTATTTTTTGAATATTTTTTTGATAAAGCAAAAATTCACCATACTCCTTTTGGGAAATAACGATCGACTCCCTCTCGCCAACAATATTTTGTCTTATCTTTACCTTTCTTTCTAAGGTTTCCATGATGCAAGTATATATCACTGTCTTAAAATATCAACACAAAAAGCGCCGGCTTGGGAATTATCTTGCGACCAAAATTTCTTACGAGCGAAGCGAGTGTAGAAATTGGAAGTACTCTTGCGGCGCGACCTAAATTTAAAATTTTTTCCATCAGTCAATGAATTTAAAAGTGGAAAGAATTGCCTCTAGTGTTTCTTTTTCTAAACCAACATACTTTATAAATAAACTCTCATTTTCTTTTAGCCCAATGACAATCTCCCTATAAACTGAATATTCAGTATCCGCAAAACCCGCATTGCCTATCTCTCTGCCAATCAAGCCCCCGATATTTATTTCCTTATTAACTATTCCTTTGTATGTTTCTATGTCAGTCAATCTTCCAACGGAGTCGTCTACTAAAATTTTTCCAGACTGAGGAATAATCTCTAATTCAAGAAAAGGAATCTGAAAATCTGTTTCTGCCGTGCTTAATGCAACACCAACAACAATGTCTCCTTTTTCTGTTCCGCTATAATTTTCAGCACTTAAAGTGTTTGGGTATTTAAACTCAAACCCGTATTTTTCGTTTCGGTAAGTTTTCCAGTCGCTTAAATTTGCTTCGGTTTTTTTATCAAAATTACGGAGACATTTTTCTTTCAAGGCCTTAACATCCGCATATTGAGAAACGGGTATTTTTTCACAAAATTCTTTATTTTTAGCATTTTTTGCTATGTTGCTGATGCATTGATACTTCTGATACTGGCCATAGGGCGGATTTTTTGATTTTTGATCTGAAATAATTCTTATTTTGTCGCACAAGTCTGGGTCATCCCATTTTTTACTAACAATTACATAGCAATAATTTTTGCCATAATCTTCCGCTCCTTCAAAAGCCTTGACCCTCTCGCACAATGAACTATCTTTCGTTTTTAAGGCCTTGCCCGCCACACAATAACCATCGTAATTAAAACCGCAAGTTAAAACACTCGCTTGCTGGTAACCAAATAAACCGACAAATAAAAACAAAAACAGGCCGACAAACATTATGCGGAATTTTTTGATATTTCCCTTAGATTGATAAAACAACAACGCCGGCGCCAGAGAAAAAAGAAAAGCTAAAACCATCGGCGCTACGGGAAAAATCCAAATTTCTAAAAAAAACAGTTTTTTAATCACATCTAGATTGTCATAGGCATAGCCCATGCCCGTTATGATATGCAACGACCAAAAAAATCCCGACACCAAAGACACCGCCAAACTAAAAACAAAAGATCTTCTAAAACTAAACACTTCTTTATTTATCCTTTTTTCTGTCTTATGCAGAGATAGTAAAAAAATACCGACAAGAAACGGCGCCGGCAAAACAACCCTTGAGAAAAAGGCGATTATGTTTTCATGATAATAATCAAGTTTATAATCCAATATTCCGTAAAAATCTGGAATACCGAAAAAATACAGTCCGGCTAAAATCAAAAAGACGAATAAGCCAAAACCTTCTTTCCATTTTATTTTTATTTCTTGCGTTTCTTTCATAATTTAAAAACTTTTTACAATAAGAATAAAAAGAATAGGTGTTGCGAAAAAAGCGAGCAAATTAAAATAAGCGCTAATTTTGCTCTTTTTCATAAAATAATAAATGGGAGCAAATATCCAAAATAAAGAAGGAATTATTATGTTTAAGTTGGCGTCTGACCAAAAACCGCAACCCTTGATTTCGTCAACACGAAAACAAAAATTTTGAAACGCAAATATGGCATAGATAGAAAACAGTATGGCAATAACCCCAACAATTAAATTGACCGAGGAGACAATTTTGTAAAGGCATAAAAACTTGCAGTTGCGCGGCGCCAAGTATCGCGCATGTTTTAGAAAATGGAGCCTAGTACGAGGTATTTGTTGCTTTAACCGACGAAGCGCTTGAATTTGACCTAGAGCTTCTGGAGCTGGATGATTTGGACTTTGATGAAGAGCTTGCGCCGGGAATTTTTTTGAAAACCGCCGTTATTGTTTTGTTTTTGTTCATAGTCGTTTGACAAGTCACAAAAATAACAGTGGGACTGCCTGGATTAGTACCGGCGTTTCCTCCTCCGCCAACAACTGTACATTCTTTTTCCGGCTCAAATTTTTCAAAAACATAACCTTTGTTTGGAGTGGCTGTTAAGTTTACCGTTGCTCCAGACCAATATCTGTCTTGACAAGCTTTTCCTTGGTTTGATGCGCAATTTATACGCCCGCCATCTGATACTGTTCCATTGCCGGATATATTAACTTTAAGCGTGTAAGTTGAGGTGGTCGTGGCCGATGATCTGCTTGATTTTAAGGAAGACGATTTGGAGCTGGATGACCTAGAGCTTCTGGAACTGGAGGACTTAGACGAAGAACTGGAAGCGTTTTTTATCGTAAATGTTTTATCGCTTAAATCTGAAGCATATGTAGTTTTAGAATTATTGCTATACTTTACGGAAATTTTATAATCGCTTCTTGGCTCAAATGTCGTGGGTATTGTCCAAGAATAAGTAGAGGTTTTGCCTTTACCCGAGGTAACACTCTCTCCTATTACCAACAACGCCTCTTCTCCTGAATTTGATTTCTGAATAGCAATAGTAACTGGCTCTTTTATTAAATTTCCTTCAAATACAATATTCTTCTTTGTCCCCGCCTTCCAAACCTCTCCTCCATTGGGAGAAATTACTTTAATTGTAGGCGTTGTTGTCGCCGCGCTGGCGGTAAAAACAACAGCCATAAACATAGAAACAACCATCCCAGCGAAAATAATTTTTTTATTTTTCATTTTTTTATTATTTTATAATTTAACAATAATTAATAATAACACAATAATGTTTTGCGACCTAATTTTCTTAGCGGTACTCCGCTTTAGAAAATGGAAGTACTCTTGTGGTGCACTTTAATAGACGACGTTAGAACCTCTCTCAGGGAGTCAAAACCCATATTCTCGTTCTAAAAATCATTAGAAAAAAAGCGTTGTTTGGGAAGAATCTTTTTCAATAAATACTCTCCGCTAACCCCCAGCATCACGAAAAGGATATTCACAAACAATAAATAAGCATTTGATTCCGGCGACGCAAAATTTTCATTGCCCGTTAGGACCACCATCAAACCGCCAAAGAAAAGTGGAAAACGAACAATTTGTTCTATCCCCAAAAGGAGTATAAATAACAGCCAAAAGAAAAATCCCAGGCGAAGCAAAAAATTGTTTCTCACCGCTGGGGATAGGGCAAAAAATCTTCTATATGTTTGAAATGTATGAAGTAGTAACGCGGCTTGAATCATTATTGGAAACGCAAAGTATTCAAGATTCATTTCGATGTCAAAATGAATTACCGTTTGAAGGGCAAGATTAAGCAGGATCGAATAAATATAATAAAGCCGCGTACTCCAACGAAGAACTTTTTGAATGTCTCCTGCATCATAAATCATGGACGGAAATAACGCCCAAAATGGTATTTTTGCCTGTCGTATTCCATGGAATTTTAAGCGAAACCAAATTAAAACAGCCACAATTACAAATACGGCTATTAAGTAGACAAAGGTGAAACTGGTTGATTCAAAAAATGACCCCATACGGTTTATTTGTTATAATAAAGTTGGTCGAGTTTACTCTTAAATATTAACAAAAATTTGAATTTATGGATAATATTTCACAGCCGCAAATGCAATCGGTTCAGCAAAACCATAAAGAAGTTTCAATCGCGCGGATCATAACACTCGGACTTTTTGGTTTTCTTTTCGGAATTCTTTTTAATTTTATACTAAGTGTCCAAATGCCGTGGTATGTTTTGCCACTCGTTCTTGCAATCGTACTCGGTGCGCTTGGATATATCTGGAAGGTCCGAGTGTACGACCCATTATCAATGGAGGATTTAACCCCTTTTGAATGGGTAATTTGGCTTCCGGTATCAATCGCCATAAGCCCGTTTGTGAGTGGCACAATTGCATATTATATTTACAAACATAAAAACAAGTACCCGCTGAAGTGGCGGCGAATCAATATTATTTTATTGATCGGGTTGCTTGTTGACGGGCTTATTTGGTTTTTGTTATTGCGTGGTTAGAACCTCCGCCCAACCCTTAAAAAACCGTTTCCTTTTCAGAAGATTTTATTATTCAGCAACAAAAAATTCCATTTCTATATACGGGCAATGGAACGATGTTAGAACCCGCAAAATTTCTGAAATAGAAATGACAATAGACGCGCCGAAACGCCAAAAGCCCACTATTGTGCGGGATAGGAGAATCGAACTCCTGATCTCAGTTTGGAAAACTGATGTTATGCCATTTAACTAATCCCGCGAATTAAAACTATGTCATTTTCTAATCTTTTTTTAATGTAGCCTCTGCCAAATCCTGTTTTTAATTGTATTTCTCTTTTTAACGCATCTGTTTTATTTCTGCACGCCTCATAATACACTAGAGTAATTTTATCAAACTTTTTTGTGGTTTCTACGCTTTTATTTTTATGCCTCAAAATGCGTTCTTGCAGATTACTTGTCGCGCCTACATAAAATTTTTTACCATTACTGCCGCCAATAAGCAATAAAACATAAGTGTAATACATAATTTATAGTTTGTCCGCCAAACTACGTAGCTGTTGGCGGAGAAAACTGATGTTACTTACCCGCCACAATGCGAAGCTTTGGGCGGGTGCCATTTAACTAATCCCGCTTTACCCCGACTTTTGCGTCGGGGCTGTTTTTTACTCTTCCCCGCCCGCCATCGCTACGCCGCTCTAAGGCGTTGCGGGCAGGCCGCATCCGCCGCAGGCTCCGCACGCATCCGAATCCGGATCAAATTTATGCTCCGCGTCTTCAGTTGTTTCTTCTTCTGTTTTCTTTTTTTCTTCGTCTGCCATATTTTTAAAAATTTTCAAACGACTTTCAAACGACATCGGATGTCGTTTGGTGTTAATAATTAATAATTATTTGACCTTTCAGACAAATCTTTCAACCCTTTATTTATACAACCAATCAAGCAAAAGTCAAAAAGAAAGGGGTGCCACTAACAAGTGACACCCAAAAAAAACATAAGTTTTTGTGTTGATTGTTTAGTATTACCACTTTAATAACCCCGCGTCTGCTTTACAATAGAATCATCTTCAGTATGAACAAAATGAACAAAATGGCACCTTTCTGTCTTAATACAAGGTATTTCTTCATTATCACCGTACCGTGAAAACTCTTTCTCTGCCTCCTCCTCTTCTCTAAAAAATTCAGACATTTCATCTAAAACACGAAGACAGCCAACAATATTAGGCATTTTCCCATTCCTTTCTTTTCCCTAAAAAATTTAAAATAAGAACCAACACAATTTTTATTTTTATGTCAAAAAAACTACTGCTTAATTCTGCCAAGAATTATACCTCAAAAAATTGTCCTGTCAATCGGGGTGCCGAGAATCGAACTCGGCCTACCTAAATTTTTATATAAATTTCCACGGAAGCATTTTGATGCTTCCGATTAAAACTTGTGTCGGGATGCCGAGAGTTGAACTCGGACTAAATGCTCCCAAAGCACTCGTGCTACCATTACACTACATCCCGACACAAGTTTTAATCCCAAAGCAGGCGTACTACCAATATACGACACCCCGTATTGCGTTATTTTATCTTAATTTTAACAAAAAGCCACCTATGTGTTTCATATGAAACCTATATAATTATATTCTCCGTAAACCTAAACTTCGCCTTTTTGTTGTTTAAATCCAAAAAAACGGCCAAGACATCAATTTGCCACTCTGTTTCATATGAAACTTTCTTATCCAGTAAATAAGTCTGAATTACTCTAGATAATCTCTTAAGTTTCTGATAATGAACATTTTCCTCCGGCCGATACCTATTTGTTTCATACTTGTCCGCCCTGCCTCGCCGGCAGGCAGGCGAAGAGGAGGATGAAACAACAGTTTTTACCTCTATAAAACGAAAAATCTTGTCTTTTTCCGCCACAATGTCTATTTCTCCCCATTTTTTACTGTAATTCCTGTCTAAAATCCTAAAACCATGTTTCACAAGAAACCTGCAGGCCATATTTTCCCCCAAAGCGCCTATTTTCTTTTTATGTTTTGGATCATCAGTAGTTTTATCCATATAATTCTAAAAAATGGCTAAAAATAAGGGTATTTTAATGGACGTTTTTGTCGTCCTTTAACGAAAGTTAATGGACAAGCTATTTTATGTCCTTTAAGGTAATGGACAATGTCCTTTTGCTTGATTTTATGGCTGGGTATATAACTTGTGGATAATGTGGATAACTTTTAGACCTTATCGGACGGTTACGGTCAGGAGTTATCCACAGTCCATAAGCTGTCCTTTGTCTTTTATTTTTTGGTGGTCACAAATATTTTTCCTGACGGAAAAATTTCGCGACCCCGCCTCGCGGTTTTTGCCTTTGCTTCGCAAAACAAAAACATCGCTACGGCTGGCAAAATTGCTCGCAGGCAAAGCAGTTTGCCTACTTTGCGCAATTTTGCCCCCGGCAGGACTCGAACCCACAATACAACGTTCGAAGCGTTGCGTGATATCCATTTCACTACGGGGGCGTTTTAAACCCTATCTAATTTAACACAAAAATGCTAAAATACACAGCCAATGCGAGAAAAAATCAAAAAAATTCCCCCTTTGGTAAAAAATATAGCCGACACTCTCATTAAGGCCGGCTTTGAAGCCTATTTTGTGGGCGGATGCGTCCGCAGTCTGGCGTTGCATATGAAACCGAAAGACTGGGACATTACGACTAACGCCAAACCGGAAGAAATCCAAAAACTTTTTCCCCATTCCGTTTATGAAAATAAATACGGCACCGTTGGCGTTATAAACGACACGGACGATGAATCTTTGAGGGTAGTGGAGGTAACCCCTTATCGTTTAGAATCCGGCTATTCCGACAAACGCCGGCCGGATGAAGTGCGCTTCACGTCAAACATTGAAGAAGACTTGAAAAGACGCGACTTTACCGTCAACGCTATGGCTTTGGCGCTACCAGGTAAAAATAGCGAAGGCCTGCCCGCCCAGCCTCGCCGGCAGACGGGCGATGAGGCGGGATATGAACTAATTGACCTTTTTGGCGGACAAAATGATTTAAAAAAGAAAATAATAAGGGCGGTTGGTGATCCGAACAATCGTTTCAATGAAGACGCTTTGCGTATCTTGCGCGCTGTCCGACTAGCCGCTGAACTTGGTTTTGAAATAGAACCGGCGACAAAAAAGGCTATTGAAAAACACGCCGGGTATCTTAAAGAAATCGCCCAAGAAAGAATTCATGACGAATTTGTAAAAGTGATTATGAGCGACCGAGCCAAAGAGGGAATTGAATTGATGAACGAAACCGGAATGTTTAAATATATTCTGCCGGAACTGGAGGATGGAATCGGCGTGGAGCAAAACAAAGCGCACAGCTTTACCGTTTGGGAACATAATCTTAAAAGCTTGGAGCACGCCGCGTCTAAAAAATGGCCATTAGAAATAAGGCTGGCGGCTCTGCTTCATGATGTCGCCAAACCCGCCACTAGAAAATGGGGCGAGGAGAAAGGGGATTGGACTTTCTACGGCCATGATGTGATAGGCGCCAAAATGACGGCCAAAATGCTGGCTAAATTGAAGTTTTCCAAAAAATCCATTGATCTAATCACCAAACTCGTCCGTTACCACTTATTTTTCTCCGACCCGGAAAAAATTACTTTGTCCGCCGTTAGGCGGCTTGTCCGCAATGTTGGCCCGGAAAATATTTGGGAATTGATGAATGTGCGTTTCTGCGACCGCATCGGTATGGGCCGGCCAAAAGAAAGCCCTTACCGGTTGCGAAAATACGAATCAATGATAGATGAAGCGATGCGCGCGCCACTATCTGTTACCGCCCTTAAAATAAACGGGATAAGAATTATGGAACTGCTGAAAATCCAACCCGGCCCGAAAATCGGCCAAATTTTAAACATCTTGTTTGAAGAAGTTTTGGACGAGCCGGAAAAAAATACGGTGGAATATTTGGAAAAAAGGGCGGTAGAATTAAATGCGCTTGGCGACAAAGAACTGGAAAATCTCGCCAAACAAGCCAAAGACAAGAAAAACGAACTGGAACAAGCCGAGATCAAAGAAATCCGCCAAAAATGGTGGGTGAAATGAAAAAACACCGACAGTCAATGTGGCAGGTTGACTGTGATTGACTATATTTTACTTTTGTGTAAACTGGGCTTTAGTTTGTGGTACTTTAATTTAATAATTTATATTTTTATCGGAGGATATTGAATGAAGAAAGGATTGGCTAGATTTCTGAATAAACAAATTAGTGTTTATAGCAATTCATATACCCCTTTGGGAAAACTAGAGATAAGAGGAATATTGAAACTGGGGGCAAATGGTTTTTTAGAGATAAAGGAAGATGCTCCATTTTATCCCCGCACCGCTTACATCAGTAAAAGAACATTGATAAAAAGAAAACGAATATCTGCGAGGCAGAAGAGATGTTATGAATTTTTTACAAAAGGAAATTATGACATCTTCACAAAACCAAATCCCAAAGGTTTTGAATACAAATTTTAAATAGTGAAGATATTTGTTTTTTAAAAGGTGATTAGTTTGCTCTAATCACCTTTTTTGTTATTAAAACCAAAAAAATTATTAAATTTTACCCACTCTATCGGAGTTTGGTTGATTTAAAGGCGTTTGTTCGCTTTTTGATAAACGATTGACCTGTGTCCGATGTAGAATATTTTAACCTCTTTGCCTTCAATGCGATAAATTATACGATAATCGCCGACTCTTAATTTTCTGTATCCTTTCAGCGACCGTCTAAGCGGCTTGCCGAACATTTCCGGATGAGCAGTTAATTTTTCTTCAATGGCTTTTCTGATTTTATTTTTGTCAAAAGGGGATAATTTGGGAATATCTGTTTCCGCGACATCCAGATGGTAAATAATATCAAAATTTACGCCCATGCTTTTTTATGAGAAACAAATTTAACTTTTTCCTTATCTCTTTCTGATGCAATAATGTCAAAAATTTCATCCTCTTCAATTTCAACTCCGATGCGAATAAGCTCCGCCGCCTTTGTGGCTTGCGGGACTTGATCTCTTTTTGCCAGCTTGGCAAGAATACTCTCCAATGTCGCCGAAAGGCTTACATTCACTCTTTTCTTTGTCGTAGTCATAATAATAGTGTATCAAAAGTGTAGCACCTGTGTCAATAGTCACTATTCACCCCCCACCCTATCGGCGTTTGGCCGGTTTTGATAAGATAATCGTTGGTTTTGGAGAAATGCTTGCAACCGAAGAAGCCGGAATTGGCGGAGTAAGGGGAAGGATGGGGGGCTTTGAGGACAAGGTGCTTGCTGGTATCTATCAGACCTTCTTTTTCTTGGGCGAATTTGCCCCAGAGAAGAAAAACAAGGTGTTCTCTTTTGTTGGAAAGGGCTTTGATGGCGGCGTTGGTCAATTTTTCCCAGCCGAGGTTGCGATGAGAAGCGGGCCCGCCCGCAACGCCTGAGCCAAGCTCATGCTTGCGATGGCGGGCGGGCGAATTGGCGCGGACGGTCAGAATGGCGTTGAGGAGTAACACGCCCTGCTTGGCCCAGCCTTCAAGGTTGCCATTTGTTTTTGCCGTTTTTGGCGATTTAACCGCCAAGTCGCTTTCTATTTCTTTAAAAATGTTTACCAATGATGGCGGGGGAGTAACGCCGCTTGGCACGGAAAAAGAAAGTCCGTGCGCTTGTCCGCGCCCGTGATAAGGATCTTGGCCGAGAATGACGACTTTGACTTTATCAAACGGAGTGAGATTGAAAGCTTGGAAAATTTGTTTGGGCGGCGGATAAATAATAACGCCAGACTTCAATTCTTCCGCAAGCTTTTTCTTCAACTCTTTCATATATTCCGCGCCAAACTCCTCCGCCAAGACCTTTTTCCAGCCTTCTTCAATTTGGGGATTAAGCGCTGTTTCGGTGGTCATAGATATAAACAAGTCTAACATCTTAAATAAATTTTCCAAAAATGCTGCATAAGTTCACATACATTTGGCAGTCCTTAAACAAGGACAAAAATGCGCCAATTCAACAAGTTTAAGGGAACCAAGGGGTTTATATCCCTATGGAATCGTATGATAAGGTTTCGGTATATGATTA
>Ga0209542_10016314_pt1 | contig 12335 bp, 14 predicted proteins | sample RifCSPhighO2_01_FD_184028 | JGI IMG/M metagenome (GOLD analysis project Ga0209542, IMG submission 184028) | Soil microbial communities from Rifle, Colorado - Rifle CSP2_plank highO2_0.1 (SPAdes) (version 2) | ecosystem: Environmental > Terrestrial > Deep subsurface > Rock core/Sediment ...
GAGGGCAAAATTTGCGCCGATATCGGTGCCGCCACCGGCGGGTTTACCGATGTAATGCTCCAGAAAGGAGCCGCTAAGGTTTACGCTATAGACACTGGGACGGGGAAGTTGGCGCTAAAACTTCGCGAAGATCCGCGGGTCGTCGTAATGGAGCAAATAAACATACTTTATCTCGAATCGCTTCCCAAACCGATTGAGTTCGCCAGCATTGACGTCTCATTTACTTCGCTCCGTCTCGTACTTCCGGCGCTGAAAAAATTCCTTACCTCAAAAGCCGAAGTCGTCGCGCTTTTCAAGCCTCAATACGAAGTCAATGACGCCAATTTGCGCCACGGCATAGTGAAAAGCGATTCAGTACGCGAGGGAGCGCTTATGGAGTTTGTGGCTTGGGCGGCGTCAGGCGGTTGGGGTGTAAATGGCTCAATTGAATCTCCCATACCCGGCGCAAAAGGAAACATTGAATATTTAGTGCATCTTTGCTTCAGAGAGTAGAGCCCTTAGCGCATAGAGTAAGTTTGCGATCATATTCTAACAACATGCTCCTGTACCAATAGACTAGTCTATTGGTACAGGAGGGGTTATACTTTATCTATATGCCAAAACTTTCTCAAAATCAATTATCTGCCTCGATGCAGAATGAAATTACTTCCGCGCTGTTTCGTACCTTATCAAAAGCGGGTAGCGACGAATTATTGCGGGAGTTTTTAAATGATCTTCTGACTCCCACAGAAAAATTGATGCTCTCGAAACGCTTGATGGCGGCCATCATGCTGCAGCGCGGGTACAGCTATAGCGCAGTAAGTCAAGCGTTGAAAATGAGCAAGGCGACTATCAGTGTTCTGCAACGCGATTTAAAGAAAGGCGGGGAGGGGTATCGCAAAGTATTTGAAAAATATTTTAAGCAATCGAAATCTTCTAAGATATTTGATACTATAGAGCGGATACTTGATGCGCTGAAACTGCCGGTCAAGGGATCACCGTCAAGTATGCGCCGCTGGAAACACGCCCTGCATCGTCTATGATCGGTCTGTACCAATAGACTAGTCTATTGGTACAGGGGAGATTTTTGAGGGAAAATATGTCCTTGCTGATTTTTATTTTAGTGCTTGGGGTTTTGGTCCTCGTTCATGAGTGGGGGCATTTTTTTGCGGCGCGGAAGTTCGGGATCCGAGTAGATGAGTTTGGGTTCGGGTTTCCGCCTCGGGTTTGGGGCAAGAAATTCGGCGAAACGCTCTATTCGCTTAATATGTTTCCGATCGGCGGATTTGTGCGGATATTCGGCGAACAAGGCGAGGGCGATGGCGATAAAACAAGCTTTGCCTCGCATCCGATTTGGCATCGGGTGTTGGTTATCGCCGCGGGGGTTTTGATGAATGTGGCGCTTGCTTGGGTGTTATTTTCCTTCGGGCATATAGTCGGTATCCCTTCTATCGCGGATGGCGATCCGGAAGTTTCAGACGCCAAAGTCACGATTATTAGCGTTGCTGATGGCAGTCCCGCGGCGGAAGCAAAGCTGGCATTTGGCAACGTGGTTAAACGCGTGGTTTCCGAATATGAATCTATTGAGCCCAAAACCAGCAGAGAGTTAATCGAATTTGTGAATAGCCACCGCGGCGAGGCGCTAAAATTAGAGATTCAAGAAAGCGCCGCGTCGGGCGCTGGCGAGACAAAAACCGTGAGTGTCGAGAGTCGGAGCGCCCCGCCGGCGGGGCAAGGGCCGATGGGCATCGCGCTTGCCGATATTGGGATTGCGCAGTCGCCCTGGTATCTAGCACCGTGGAGAGGGCTAGAGACCCTTTGGTTTTCGGTTCGCGCCACCGGTGAGGCGTTTGGGAGTCTTTTGCGAGGCGTGCTAACCGAAGGCGCCATTCCCGAAGGCGTTTCGGGACCGTTGGGTCTTTTTGTTCTTACCGGACAAGCCCAGCGTTTGGGATTTTCGTATTTTTTGCAGTTTATGGCGCTTCTGTCAATTAACTTAGCGATTTTGAATGTCATTCCGTTCCCGGCCCTAGATGGCGGGCGGTTACTTTTTCTTGGGGTTGAGAAGATTCGCGGGAAACCAGTACATATCAGCTACGAGCGGGCGGCGCACGCGATCGGATTTATCTTGCTTCTGGCGTTGATTCTTTTCATTAGTTACCGAGATTTGCATAGGTTTTTCCTATAATTTCATACTGGCTTGACCCCGTTAGAAGTTTAAGATTAACTGGTGTAAAAATAGCGATAAGGCGTTAGCCGCTTTCGCTTTACATCCCCCCGAAAATTGTTGATAATTTTTGGCTTCTAACGGGGTTGACAAAAATCCTCCGTATGCTACCCTTTAAGAACGCTCAGATAAGAGACAACGATTAACGTACGGAGTTTAAATTTATATTTGAATTCGCAGTTGTTGATACGGGCTCCCAAAGAGTGGGTTCGAAATCCTTCGACGAGCTTAGGACAAGCCAATCTTCATAGGGCATTCGCATTATTGCGGGTCTCTTCTGCGGATAGCTCGTGCCGAGCAGAGTCGGGGCAACAATAACCACAGGGCTTTGAGAAAAGAATTGAAGCCCGTATCAACGTGGACGAAATGAATCAAAATGGCGGCGGTTTCAATCGCCCCCAGGGCGGATTCGGCGACCGACCGAAGTTTCCTGCGACCTGCACCAAGTGCGGCAAGGACACAACGGTTCCATTCGAGCCAACCCCGGGCAAGCCGGTTTACTGCATCGACTGCTTCCGAGAAGTACGCGGTGACAGACCGCGCCGCAACTTCGGCGGACCCCGCCGCGAGTTCTAACTCAAACGAAAAAGCCCAGATGGGCTTTTTCGTTTGAGTTCATTGGTCCGAGAAGTCGATGATTTGCGCAAGCTGGATCTTTCATGTAGCATAATAGAGTTCAAAACATTATGGAGACTGAAGCATCAGGAACTAAACAGAATTCGGGCGGCAATAATTTGCTTGTGCCGGGCTCGATTATTGCGGCAGGCGCGTTGGTGGCGCTTGCCGTGATTTATTCTGGGGCAGGAACTAGCCGTCCGTCTAATGGTACCGGAGATTTGGCAGCGATTTCTGGCAATAATCAGGCCGTAAATGAAAATATTGCCGATGATGATCCCTTTTTAGGGAATCCCGAGGCGCCGGTGACTGTTGTCGAGTTCAGCGATTTCCAGTGCCCGTTTTGCGGCCGGTTCTACAAAAACGTCGAGCCGCAGCTTCTGGAGGAATATGTAAAAACCGGCAAAGTCAGGTTTGTCTATCGCGACTTCGCCTTTCTCGGCGATGAATCAACTTGGGCGGCAGAGGCGGCCGAGTGCGCCGATGAGCAAGGTAAATTCTGGGAGTACCATAATTATCTTTTCGAGCGCCAAAATGGCGAAAATCAAGGAGCTTTTTCCAAAGTAAATCTAAAGTCATTTGCAAAAGCCGTGGGGCTTGATGGTTCTAAATTTGATCAGTGTTTCGATGGCGGAAAATATACTGCCGAAGTCGAGAAAGACCTGGCTGATGCCCGAGCTCTGGGCGTAAGGGCGACACCCACCAGTTTCGTAAACGGTATTAAGGTGGAAGGAGCTGTGCCTTACGAGACTTTTAAGGCCTCAATTGAGGAGGCGTTTGCCAATGCCGCCGAAAGATAGGTCGGGCCTCCAAACCGGCCTCCCGATAGTGTTTACTAAAGGGGTTGACCCCGTTAGAGGTTTTAAGGTAATCTTTCTAAGTTCTCTAGAATAAGAGCAAAAGCGCCTGCCTGCCCGCCATAAGCCTTTCTCCCGAGTTTCGTAAGCAATATGGGAGATAAAATATGTTGCCGGTAATTTCTTAAGTTCGGGAGACAGGCAGATGGCGGGCGGGGCTTCGCCTAACATTCTTTCTTTTGCTAAAACAGACCTTGGCTGAACCTCTAACGGGGTTGACGCGTTTGTTATAATAATATCGGCACTAAAAATAACTAATTCTTTACCCCATGCCCGAAGTAAAAATCTACACCACGCCGCCCTGTGTTTATTGCAAAATGGCCAAGGCATATTTCAAGGAGAATAGCATCGAGTACAAGGAAGTGGATGTGGCGTCCGATTTAAAAGCGCGGCAGGAGATGATTGAAAAATCCGGCCAGATCGGCGTCCCCGTGATAGACGTGGGGGGGAAGATTGTCGTTGGTTTCGACAAGGGGCGCCTTTCGGACCTCCTTGGCATTAAATAATGATGTGGGCATCAAAGATCAAAATTTCGGTTGCTGAAATGTTCAGATTTCAGCTTCCTTTACTTTGACTTTTGCCTGCTAGCCTGAATCCGCCAGCCGGCGGAGTAGGCGGGATTTTTGAATTTTGCATTCACCTTTTGTGGGAGAGCTTCATGCGGTGGTCTGAAGATGCTGGCGAAGAGCGATAAAAAATACAGCCTTAAATATTAACAATCAATATTGTATCGTATATCTCCGGCACTGTTTAAGTGACATTGAATCTATAACATAGATGATAAAGATAACACTGGACAATTCCATAGAATTGTCCAGTGGATGTTTAGGAGAGTTTATTTTAAGATGGTTGGGGGAGTTTTCTTTAATTCTTGATATAGTAGGCTGTATGTATGATGTTGTCATAGTGAAGGGTGGTGGGTGTAAAGTTTGTACCAGATAGTATGCCAGGAATTGATCCGAATCATGTACAAGCATACAATATAATCAAGAATCACGGATTAAGTATTTACTTGTTATGAATAGTATGAACGTGGTTAAGAAACTTGTTTCGGTGGTTGTTGTTGCGGGATTTTTGGCTGTTGGTACTTTCATGTTGTTTTCAAATAGAAACGACGTGACTAGTAAACAAGTGAATACCCCCAGCAATCAATTTGATGATTTGCCGCTCGGCGTTTCTAAAATATTTGAATTACCAAAGTATCACGAAGACTTTGTAATAAGTCCAGATTTAGAATCCGTTGCGTATATTCTTCGTGAAGGCAATAGCTATTGTGTTTATCTAAACAGTGTTAGACAAAAGTGCTATGGATACGTACAAGGTTTGAGATTTAGTCCCAAAAACGAGTTGTGGTACATTGCGGAAACAATCCGGGATAGCCATCAGCAATTTCTTGTTGGTAATGGAGCAGAAGGAAAAGTTTATGCCAATATTACCCCTCCCATATTCAACCAGACAGGTAGCGCTTGGGTTTCTGTCGCGACAACTTACAGTGGTTCTTTAAAGCAAAAAAAGAATTATTTAATAAAGAATGGAGATGAAACCGCTTTACCTTATAATTCAGTTTCTTCTTTAAGGATTAGCCAAAAAGGTGATGTAGCGGCCCTTATCGGCGATTTTTCCGCCCTCGTTATTAACGGTAAAGTTAGAGCAACGCATGATATAATCTTTATATTTGCTTTAAGCCCAGATGGAGAGAGATTTGCTTATGCGGCGCAAGATAAGTCAGAAAATGGTTCTAGAACCAGCAGATGGAGTGCTTTTCTCGACGGGAATCGCATAGGGGGACCATATGGAGAAATCGGCGAGTTTATTTTCAGTCACAATAGTGATAAATTGGCTTACACCGCATTATCGATAGAAAAAAGAAAATGGGTTGTTATTGTTAATGAAAAAGAAATAGGTCAATACGATTTAGTAACCGGTTCTGTATCTATCGCATCATCAGAAGCCCCGATGTCTTTCAGTCCAGATGATAGTAAATTTTTATACTTTGCTACCAATGATAAGACCAAGGGAGAACGATATCTTTTTATCAATGGTGAACAATCAAGCGAGCCTTTGGCTAGCGGATTTAAGATCGTCTTTAGTCCCAATAACAAGCATGCGGTGTATATTGCTGAATCTTTACCATCACGGCGGAGCGGAGACTTGAACGACTCCCCCCAAAGAAAATTCTTTTTTGTCCTTGATGGGAAAAAATCAAAAGAATATGAATACTTTAGTGCTGTACAGTTCAGTAGCGATAGTAAAAAGATAATCTATGCGTTTGAGGATAAGGGGAATATCATGCGCGTCGTAGAACCTGTTGAATAGGAGGTTCATCATCTCACTAGAGTTATGTTTGATGTGGTAATAATAGGCGGCGGGCCGGCGGCGGTAGGGGCGGCAGTGTACGCGGCGCGGAAAAAATTAAAAACTGTTTTAGTTGCGAAAGAATTTGGCGGTCAGTCGGCTGTATCATCTTCTATCGAAAATTGGATCGGAGAAGAAGCTATAAGCGGGTTTGACTTGGCGCAAAAGCTGGAACGCCATCTTCGGGCGCAAAAAGGCATCGAAATTATTTCGGGGGAACTCGTAACCAAAGTTTCGGAAATTTCAGGCGGATTCAAAGTCGAAACTGATCAAGGTAAGACACTTGAGACCAAGACCGTGGTTTTAGCATCAGGCAGCCGCAGGCGCCGTTTGGGGATTCCGGGCGAGGCCAAGTTTGAGGGGAAGGGCGTGGTTTTTTGCGCGACCTGCGACGCGCCGCTGTTTCAAGATAAAACCGTTGCTGTTGTAGGCGGAGGAAATGCTGGGCTTGAATCTGTGGTGGATCTTTCTTCTTATGCAAAAAAAATATATTTAATAGTTCGCGGTGATATATTGAAAGGTGATCAGATTACACAGGACGAAGTGAAAGGCAATGCTAAAGTCGAAATAATTTACGGCGCTCTGCCGGAAGAAATTATTGGGGACCGATTTGTCGTGGGGCTTCGATACAAGAATAAAACTTATGGCGAGGCTAAAGATTTGGCGGTGGACGGCGTTTTTGTGGAAATCGGCGCGGTGCCTAATTCAGAAATTGTAAGGGGATTGGTTGAAATGAATCAGTTCGGCGAAGTGATTATTGACCATAAAACCGGAGCCACTTCCAAGCCTGGAATTTTCGCGGCAGGGGACGTAACCGACGAAATTTACAAACAGAACAACATCTCGGTGGGGGACGCGGTCAAGGCCGCGCTTTCAGCGTATAATTATCTATTGGGCAAGAAGCATCAAAGTCCGGCGGCGGAGACACCAAACGGCTGATTTTGTGAAGCCCCACAGCTCTCCGGCTGTGGCATCTCGCTTTGTCGTTGCTTTAGCGAAGGAGGATGCTCGTAGCTTTCTGCGACGGCGGGTAATATAATTACGTCATATGGTAAATATAGCGATTAACGGATTCGGGCGTATAGGAAGGAGTTTTTTCCGGGCGGCATTCGGCGATCCGGATTTCAATATCGTGGCGGTTAATGATTTAACCAACACTGCGGCTCTCGCATATCTTTTGAAGTTTGACAGCGTTTATGGCCGGTACCAAAAAGATGTAAAAGCAGTAAATGGGATGCTCGTTGTTGAAGGTAAAGAAATTAAAGTGCTGGCGGAGAAAGATCCGGCCAAGCTCCCTTGGGCTGATTTAAAAATTGACGTGGTGGTGGAATCATCCGGCTTTTTCACGGACGGCGCTAAAGCCCGAGCGCATCTTGATGCCGGAGCCAAGCGCGTGGTGATTACGGCCCCTGCCACCGGAGATGTTACAACCGTGCTCGTGGGAGTCAACGATGATCTTTTTAAAGGCGCCGGGCCGATCACTTGCAATGCTTCCTGCACCACCAACGCAACCGCGCCGGTGCTACAGATTTTGAAAGAAACTTTAGGGATTAAAAAAGCCGGTATGTCCACGGTGCACGGCTATACTGCGACGCAAAAGTTAGTGGACGGGCCGGATGCCAAAGATTTACGAAGGGGCCGCGCAGCGGCAGTAAACATTGTGCCTTCGACCACGGGCGCGGCAGAAGCGGTTATCCAATCCATTCCTGATTTGGGCGGGAAGTTCGGCGCGATTGCTATGCGTGTTCCGGTGGTAGCAGGTTCACTTACCGATATCACAGCACTCGTGGGACGCGAGACCAATGCCGAAGAAGTTAATGACATTTTTAGAAAAGCCGCGGAAGATCCGCGCTGGGTAAAGACCCTTGCTGTAACCGAAGACCAATTGGTTTCTACTGATATCATCGGCCAGCCGTATGGGGCGATTGTTGACTTGTCACTTACGCGTGTGATAGACAATGATTTAGTGAAGGTCTTTAGCTGGTACGACAATGAGGCGGGATATACTGCGACACTAGTCGAGCATGTGCGTCGCGTCGGCAAAATTTAGATCTTCACAATTTCTAGCAAGGGGGTGATGACTTGAGCTTTGATCGGCGGCTACTTGGCGTTGTTTCAAAAGGCGAGGGCATAACGCTCATGAAGCTCGTCCGGCGGCAGCTCGTTGCGGGGAACAAGATCGAAACCCGAGATCATTATCCCATCTGGGGCTGGAAGATTTGGGATGATCTCTTCATCGTGAAAGATGTGACGCATGCGCGCCATCTGACTCGGGTCTATCGCATATACCGCGCGCGGCAGCGTAAGGGCGGCAAGATCATGGTCGGCGACGGTTGGGAGGTGACGGGAGATCCGTGCAACGGGTATATCTTCCGATCCCTTTGCCGCGAAGGGGAGTTCATGGAATTCCACGAGTGGCTCGACTGGGTTCTCTCAATTTTGGTTTTGCCGGAGCCAAAGACACCCGCGAGCGGCACCTGACGGGTTGGGGTGAGTAGTCGCCCCAACCCGTTTTCTTTTTGCCGAGACGGGTTAATTCAGCTAAACTGGGATTTATGAAACAGTCCGAGCTTTTCGGCAGGACCATACGCGAGGCGCCTAAAGACGAGGTGGCGAAAAATGCCGTGCTTCTTACGCGCGCCGGTTTTATTCACAAATTGATGGCGGGGGTTTACCAGTTCCTGCCGCTTGGCGTACGGGTGCTTCAAAAAATCGAGCAGATTATCCGAGAGGAGATGGACGCGGCCGGCGGGCAGGAAATTTTGATGCCGGCTTTGCATCCCAAAGAAAATTGGGAGCGAACCGGAAGATTTCACGATTTTGAGGCGCTCTTTAAAGTTATCTCGCATTTTGATCAGGAGTTCGCCTTGGCCCCAACGCATGAGGAGTCTGTTGTTCCTTTAGTACAACGCTCCTCGCTTTCATATAAGGATCTCCCATTCGGGATTTATCAAATCCAAACCAAATTCCGCGACGAGCCGCGTGCCAAATCCGGCCTTCTGCGCGGGCGCGAATTCAGAATGAAAGACCTTTACAGTTTTCATACGGACGAAAAATCCCTCGACGAGTATTATGAAAAAATGGCCGCGGCCTACGAAAAAGTTTTTAAGAGATGCGGGTTGAGGGCTGTTCGCGTCAAGGCCTCTGGCGGAACATTTTCAAAGTTTTCCGATGAGTTTCAGGTTGTAACCGAAGCAGGAGAGGATATAATTTTCTTGGCGGATGACGGCGAGATGATAAATCGCGAGATTATGCCGGAGATGGCGCGGGCCGCAGAACCTGGGACAATTATTGAGCATGGCGGCAAGCATTGGAGAGTGGAGCGAGCAGCCGAGGTCGGGAATATTTTCAAACTAGGCGCCAAATACTCAAAACCGTTTGGGCTTACTTATACAGATGAGCGTGGCAAAGAGGGCGAGGTTATCATGGGGTGCTACGGCATTGGGAGTTCCCGCATCATGGGGACGGTTGTCGAAGTTTTGCATGATGATAAGGGGATTATCTGGCCGGAAACTATCGCACCCTACAAGTACCATATTGTTCCGGTGGCCTCGAAAGACGAATCCAAAATGCAGCAGATTCTTGATACCGCCTTAAAACTATATAACCAAGCGGCCTGGCAGGGGGATGCGTTAATAGACGATCGCGCGGATATTTCAGTCGGCGAAAAATTCGCCGATGCTGACCTAATCGGGCTTCCGGTTCGGGTCGTAGTTTCCGAAAAATCGCTCAAAGATGGCGGCGTTGAAATCAAACGCCGCAATGAATCGGAGGCCGAAGTTGTTAGTCTCGAAGCGGCGTTGAGTCTATAATTAAACTCGCATATGGCGATATCGACGTCTAATAGGAAGAAATCCCACGGGAGATCGTCTGTGAAAGGTGGCGAGAAACGAAAGTTTCCTGAAGACTTTTTGAATAGAATTCTTTGTGGCGATGCTCTAGGGGTGTTGGGAGAAATACCAGACGGAGCAATTGATTTAGTAGTTACATCGCCCCCTTACAATCTAAAGAATTCAACGGGTAATGGGATGAAAGATGGACGAGGTGGTAAATGGGCTAACGCCGCTTTGCAAAATGGATATACACACCACGATGACTGTATGCCGCATGGTGAATATGTGGAGTGGCAACGTAATTGTTTGGCTGAAATGATGAGAATAATTCCTGATGACGGCGCAATCTTCTACAATCACAAATGGCGTGTGCAGGGTGGACTCTTACAAGATCGGCAAGATATTGTAGGAGGATTTCCGGTTCGCCAAATTATCATTTGGAAACGAAAAGGCGGTTTCAACTTTAATATTAGTTACTTCTTGCCGACTTACGAGGTGATTTATCTTATCGCAAAGCCAAAATTCAAACTTGTGACACAAGCAAATGCACATGGCGATGTTTGGGAATTTACACAAGAAATGAATAACGAGCATCCAGCTGCTTTCCCAGTCAACTTAATTGATCGAATTGTTTCTTCAACAAACGCTAAAGTTGTTTTGGATCCATTTATGGGCTCCGGCACGACAGCAATTTCTGCGCTTAACTTCAAGCGGGATTATATCGGGATTGATATTTCGCCAGAGTACTGCGCGATGGCGCAGAGAAGAATAAAACATCATCAGTCTCAAAGTAAGCTGTTGTAGCTTTATGCCGAAGAAACCTATTATTTACACAAAGCAGAAGTTAATTAAGAAACTCAAAGAAATTTCTGCAATGGGCTGGATTCCAAACGCGCGGCGAGGTAATGCGGGTGGGATAGGCAACACATTGGAAGATTTACTCGGTATCAAAGAAAATAATTTGCCAATACCAAATGCTGCAGAGTGGGAATTAAAGACACAGCGTCTAGGCTCAACTTCTCTAACTACACTTTTTCATATTGAGCCTTCACCGCGAGCAATACGTTTTGTGCCGCAGGTTCTATTGCCGAAATATGGCTGGGCGCACCAAGAAGACGGCAAGAAGTATCCAAAAGGAGAAATGAGCTTTAGGCAAACAATACATGGAAAGTCCCGAAGTGATCGAGGCTACAAGGTTGTCGTTGATCGCAAAACGCGAAAGTTCCTGATTTCATTCGATGCAAAGAGTGTTGATGTACGGCATAAGCGCTGGCTTGAAGCGGTCAAAAAGCGCACCGGATTGGGTGAGCTTAGACCGCAACCATACTGGGGTTTTGATGACTTGGAACATAAGGCGGGAACAAAACTACTTAATACTTTTTATGTTCAGGCCGAAGTGAAGACCGTACGCAAAAAGGAATACTATCACTACAAAAAAGTAATGATGTTGCAAAAATTTAGTTTTGAAGGATTTTTGAAAGCGTTAGGAGAGGGCAAAATCCTCGTGGATTTTGATGCGCGCACCGGACACAATCATGGAACAAAATTCCGTTTACGCCAAGACTGCCTGCCACTGCTTTATGAAAAAGCTACAGTTGTAATCTAAAGAATGAGAAAAGAATTTAATCTTCTTAAAATAATATCAACTGTCGGTAATTTAATAGCTATGAAATCAGTTCAAACTATACGAGCAGAGGGGTATTGTAAAGATTTTCCTATCACTAGCATTTGTCGGGCCGATTTAGAGCAGGCTGGTTTTAGCGCAACAAATGTAGACGATGACATAATGTCAGAACTAGCTTCGAAAATGGCGAACGCATATTGTGATTTAGGATTTTGGGAGGACTTGAAAGTATTGGCAGAGGATTTGGGGATTAAGAAACATAGAAAACCGAAGAGTGGGCATACTTAAAAATTTTTTGATAAAGGCAAAGATTTTCTTATTGGAAAGATTTTTGGGATTACCTTGGGGGCGTTGGGGCGTATGAGGATCTGATTAAAATTTATGAGGAAGTCGGGGAGGAAATTAGACCAGAATTAGAGAAAAAATTTAAAAAAATAATAGATACAAAAATAGACTGATTATGTCGAAAGAAAGAAACAAAACAGTTCCTGCTTCTTACCTCCTTCTTAGAAGGGACAAGGAAATTTTGCTTATGCGGCGGAAGGGTTCCGGCTATTATGACGGCTGGTACTCGGTCCCAGCAGGTCATGTTGAGGCTGGAGAATTGCCGATGGATGCCCTTATGCGCGAAATAAAAGAAGAATTAAGTATCATCCTTGATAAGGATGATATTCGTCTCATTCATACTATGTACAGAACCAAACATGATGAGACGGGGGATAGAGTGGACTTCTTTTTCGCGGCCACCAAGTGGGCCGGAGAAATCACGAACACAGAACCACACAAGTGCGATGATATTCGATGGTTTGCATTAGACACGCTACCCGAAAACATGATGCATCACG
>Ga0209542_10016315_pt1 | contig 12334 bp, 14 predicted proteins | sample RifCSPhighO2_01_FD_184028 | JGI IMG/M metagenome (GOLD analysis project Ga0209542, IMG submission 184028) | Soil microbial communities from Rifle, Colorado - Rifle CSP2_plank highO2_0.1 (SPAdes) (version 2) | ecosystem: Environmental > Terrestrial > Deep subsurface > Rock core/Sediment ...
TGTGCTTGTCGCCACAGTCGTGGCAGTTGTTGTAGCAACAGCCGTAGTTATAGGTTGAGTAGTTTCCGTGGGTGGCGTAGGGAGAGCAACAGCCAAGCCGATGAAGAGGACTATGATTCCTCCGACAATCCCTCCAGCCCAATAAAGAATCTGCATAGCCCAAATACTACTCTAGATAGCGCAAGAACAACAACGTTGGTTTCTGGGCATTTTTCGAGAAAAGTATCCGCCCCCATATGGCCATGTGTAGGCCTATTTTTATACTCCCGTATTAGGGAGCCTTTAGCGAGGCTTTTTTACAACACCTATAACTTTCCCGTTGATGCTGTAGTCGTCATTTTCGTGAATGTAAATCGGTTCATAATCGAAAGACGAATCGGCTGTTAGAACTATCTGGCCGTTTTGACGGTCATCAACAAATCGTTTAATGGTCGCCTTGTTATCAATAATGGCAACTACGACGTCTCCAGTTTTCGCCTCCTTAACCTCACTGTCAACGATAACCAAATCTCCGTCCTCAATCCGTCTCCCGTCGACTGCGGCAAGATTCATAGAAGAACCGCTTACTTTGATTGCATACAAACCTGTCGGCTTGGCTCGCCCAACTAACTTACTTGATACACGAAGAACTCCTTGAAAGTTCCGTTCTGCATAAATAGTTGCGGGTCCGGCACTGGCGGTTCCTATTATTGGAATCGAGAAGAGTCTCGATGCTTTATGCATTAGCCCTGTCGCCCAACCTGGGGAGAGCGAACTCCTGTCCATCACTCCCTTGAAACGATCTATCGTCAGAAAACCTTTCTTCTGGAGTTGTAGAAGATGATGCTTTATTTTTTGGGGTGATTCATCGGGCGTTCCTATTTCCCTCGCCATCTCGCGGAGGCTAAGTTTAGCCAGATTTTCAGTTTGAGACAGCTTTAACAGGGCTTCTTGCACTGGATGCATTGAGTGGATGGTAGCATGGATATACAGGTCAGTAATCCACACGTTATCCCCATAATTGGTAAGTCCGTAAAACTTGACGCTTTCATTCTCTCCCCTATGATTAAGGGCGTACATTATTAGCTAATCGCATTTGCAAAAGATATGAGCAAAAGCAAAGAACCAAAGACTTTCCTTCTCGGCCGTGATGCTGAGACTGGTGAGTTTACGACCGTCAAGGAAGCGCGACAGAGTCCGAAAGACCACACTGTGGAGCGTGTCCCGAAATCGGGCTACGGAGACACCAAAAAATAAATCGCAGAAACCATGCGACAAAGGAAGCGAGGAGGGCGCGTGGTGAAAACCTCGCGTTTTCCTTTTATCAAGGTGTGCACGAGTTTAACTCCGCAAGAAAATCACCCGTCTCATCAACAAAGCCACCGACTGAGGAACAGTAATAGGTGGAGGGATAAACAGGCTTCACCTTGTCTCTCAATTTTCTATCAAAAGTCAAAATCTGCGCCTCAAAATCTAATCCTATACAGGTAATCATAAAATCTGCCGTCCGAAGCGCCGTCGCTTGATTTGTCTGGTTTAAAAGCGTTGTGCAATGTCTGAGTGCGGACGTCTCGGTAATTGAGAGCACGATGATGTCTTTGATATGTAGGAGGTTCATTACGACCTGCTCTATTTTCTTGTGGCTCAGTCCCTTTCGATGCAACGTGACGATAACCTCATAGAGGGCTAGGGGAGGTATGATGATTTTAATCTTCCCAGTCTTGGATAAAAGCTGTTTGAAGATATAAAGAGCATCTTTGTGGAATGGATCTGTTTTGTCGATAGTAGCAACGATGAAGCTACTATCTTCCACAACGCAGTGTTTCATCTTTTCTCTCTTTTAATCTCATAGCGCAATGACTTGAGAATTGCATTGGAACTCTTTTTAGGTCCCCCTTTGGGGGGATTGACCACAACTGATTTGAGTTCTTTTGGCACATCTCCGTATCCGCTTTTTGGAACACGTTCGACAACGTAGCTATCTGGATGACGTCTTGCTTCCTTTATCGTTGTGAACTCGCCTGTCTGTGCGTCGCGACCAACCAAAAAGGTCTTGGAGTTCTTAGCCATATACGGATATTATAGCAAACGCGCCCAAGACGTAGACTGCACAAAAAACACGCGAAAAGTATCCGCCCCTTTATATGGCACAAACATGGGCCTATTTTTTTTATCCTTTTTACAAACCAACCATCAATATCTTCATACCGCTATGAGTGTGAAACCTCTCTTACCAAGCCGACCTTTAGGATGGTGGGTTCACTAAAACGGTATTTTCGTAAAGCACCGTATAGATTTTGCCTAAAAACTCGGCCTGAATATCTTGATTTTGGGACTTTTACGATGCTCCTGCATTTTTTGCAGAAGTTGATGTCCGGTACGCTCGCCTGTCTCTCAATGAAGGTGCCAATCACCCTGTCATTGAAGCATGCGCCCGTGCGTGCGCGAAATTAACGCTTCTACTTGCACAGATTCGCTGAAAGGCATACTTTTGAGTCATAATGGCAATCTCTGAACAACAATTTGCAAGATGGGCTAAGGCTCCCAGTGAAACGGAGGAGAGTAAATGTAAAGCGGCTGTAGAGCGAACCACTAAAGCCATTAGGGCGAAGTTCGGTGCAGGTGTTCGTATTTTTCTTCAGGGTTCATATAAAAACAGAACGAACGTAAAACTAGATAGCGACGTTGATATTGTTGTCTGTTATACGGGAGTGTACTTTCCAGATACGCTCTATCTTTCCGATGAGCAAACGAAAACATTTCATGCACTCACTTCTAATAGCGAATACAAATTTCCTCAGTTTAAAAACGAAGTAGAAGCGCTACTCATTGGGGAGTTTGATTATGGTGAGATTGAGCGTAAGGAGAATTGTTTGAGAGTAAAAGGAAACGGATATCGAGTCCAAGCTGATGTAGTACCCGCCTTTGTGCATAAACGTTTACGAAGTGAGTATCCTAGCGATGACCACACGGAAGGTATAGAGTTTCGTACAGACAAAGGGGTCAAAGTCATCAGCTTTCCTGAACAGCATTACGATAGTGGCGTACAGAAAAATGCAAATACGGGGATGATGTATAAACCCATTGTTCGCATCTTGAAAAATATCCGCAATGATTTTGTAGAAAGCGGAGAGATGACCCTAAAAGATATGCCGTCTTTCAGCATTGAATGTTTGGTGTGGAATGTACTTCCCCACACGCACTTTCAGCACTCCACATACGGAGATGCGACAAAAGCGGTGATTAAACAAATATGGAATGACGTTCAAAATGCTGAGAAAGTAAAGAGCTATACTGAAGTAAGCGAACTGCTAAGGCTTTTTCCGCCCCCGAGCAAAATCACTCCGCAACAAGCACAAGCGTTCATGCTTAAAGCTTGGAGTCATTTGAAGTAAATATGAAAGATAAACTCAGCAATCCTGAAAAAGTTAGTGTACTACTGGCGGCTCTCGAAGAGCGTTACAAAGCCATGCACGCCATAAGAGAGCGTGTGCAAAGCGTCGGTATCTGGGCACTCGGTATTCTTTTTGCGGCTGGCGCATGGCTGATGCAGAGCAACGTGTCACTGTCAGCGTCTCAGAAAGAACTTCTCATTGTGGGCATTGCTGTTATGTTCACGGCACTCAAATATAACTATTTGGGGAATCTTAATATCGGATTCAAGAAACAACAGCGCACTGCTGTACGAATAGAAAAATCTTTGGGGCTTTTTACCAACGGCGTATTCGACAGTGAAGCAGATTCAGTGTATCCGGTAGAATGGGCAAGCGCAGGAACTGAGAAAGGCGACGGGAAATTCTTTCACACCACCTATATGCTTCTATTTATCGGCGCAATCTTCCTTATAGCGGTGATTCTTCTCAGCGGTAGTGGTAGTGTCTTTCCGCATGGCTTCCATCATTTTAGATAGTGAGTCACGTTTTTCTACGAACCGACCATCGTAATAATCGGCATGCAACATTTCGGTTATTTTTGTAGACCGACCTTTGCAAATAAGACGCCGCGGTGCGCGAGCGTCGCTTCGCCGGGGCGTATCCCCGAGGAGCCGCCGCCGATGAGCGCTGCGTATGAAGACGTGTGATGCGGCGAACGGAAGGGTGGACGGAATATCGCGTGGCCATTCAGTGTCCCCGAGAGCGAATGGATGGTCGTCACTTCAATCATTTCTTCTTCCGAAAGGTCGGGAAGGATAGACACGGTCGCGCGGGCAAGCAGAGTCTTGCCGGTACCCGGTGGACCATAGAGAGCGATGTTGTGTCCGCCCGCCGCCGCGATGATAAGCCCGCGCTTGGCGCTCGCTTGACCGCGTATCTCGTCAAGCGCCTCGTCGTCATGTGTGTGCGCGGGACGTGCGCGATGAATCGCGGATTTTTTTGCACCGGGCTTTGTCAATTGTTCAAGAGCGTCAGTTAGTGACGCGACGGGATGAATACACAGTTCGGAAATGAGCGATACCTCATCGGCATTTTCCAGGGGTACGTAGAGGTCGGTGAATCCGGCATCCCGCGCGGCGACTGCGATGGCGAGGCATCCGAGTATTGGAGAAAGCGTCCCGTCGAGCGAAAGTTCTCCGGCGAATAGTTTTCCGCTCGGGTCGAAAACCGCTTGTTCGGATGCGAGCAGATACGAGAGTGCAAGCGGCAGGTCGAATGCCGCGCCCTCTTTCTTGAGTGCGGCGGGCGCGAGTGAGATAACGATCTTCTTGTTGGTCTTCTTGGGCGATTCGAGGTCGCTATTTTTTATCGCCGAAGCGAGACGGTCCTTCGCCTCCTCCACGGATTTGTCGGGAAGCCCGACGATAGTGAACGCGTGGAGACCTTTTGCGATGTCGCACTCCACCGAGACGACGGTCCCCTTCGGCAGCATCGGCTGCGCGCCGAAGACGCGCGCGAATCCGGAAGCTATTTTTTGCTTTTTCACCATTGCAAAATATTGTAACAAGCAACGGCGTCTTGCGGCGCCGCTCGAGTGCGTATCTGCGGATTAGATTTGCGCGTGTGTGACGCACGTGCGGGCGGCGGGATTTGCCTCGAGTCTATCGAATGGAATCTGTTCTTCGCCCGCTTCGCAGATACCGTACGTGCCCTCTTCCATCTTTTCAAGCGCATCCACGATGTCCTTGTGGCGTTTCTCAAGCTCTTCTACGAGCGGCACATTGACCACCAATTCTTCTATCTGGTCCGCAGCATCGTTCGGATCCGCCTCGATGCCTCCACCCTCGGCGCTTCCCTGCCAGTCGCCCGAATCACTCTGCACACGGCCATAGGTCGCTAATTCTTCTTCAACCGCATCACGCTCCGCACCCAAAGCGCCCCGCAATTCTTCTAATTGCTCCTCGGTGATGTGCTTCATAGAAAGCATAGTATCAAGCCACTAGCCACTAGCCAATAGTCGTTTCGACACCGACGGCATCTTCCTAGTGGCTATACCCTAATGACTAAGAACTATTTAGAGCTGGCGGCTTGCCTGCAAACGGCTCAGTATTTCGGGGAAGGAATACGGGCTTCCTGCGATGATGAGGACGTTCTGCGTGGGGAATGAGTAGTACAGCTGGATATCGCCCGCGTCGTCTTTGAGCGCACGAACGTCGTAGTTGCGCATCACGAGGTCTTCATACGTGCGCAGGACGGGAAGGCCGTTTTGGTCTTGCTTCAAGCGCGGGACGGCGCTGAAAAGCGGCGCAAGGTCATCATTGAGCGACGGTTCCCATGTAAGCATGGCGGCGAACGCGCGGGGGTGTGAAGCGACGGGGACGACAATAAGGGGCGCACTTTTGTCGGCGGCGTGAATGCCGAGAAAGAAATCACTTCCCAGGGCGCGGTATAGGTCATCAGAGGCGTGCGCTCCCATTGCCGCCATGAATTCCCTGAAGGTCGCCGGACGGTTCTGCGGGACGTCGTCTGCGTCCGTCTCAGAGATGACCGGAATAATACGCGTGATGGAGCCGAGTGTTCCCTGCGATGTGGTACGGCCCGCTTCGAGCACGCGTTTGAGCTCCGAAGGGGAATGTCCGTCGAGCGAGAGTAAAATGCTTTGCTCCGCAAAAAGTATAGAGGATCCCGAATCCATCTGCGGAGGCGCTTTTTGTTGGTTCATTATAAAAAGGACGCCAAATAGTGCACCACTGCCGAGGATGAGAAGCGCGAGCGAGGCGAAAACGATGCCGAATGTCCGGCTTGAGCGCTGCTGCGCACCCGGGGTCACCGCCGCGCCCTTGTGCGCCTTGCGGTCTTCTTCGAGAGAGACCGCTTTCACGAGTGATATTTTCTGATTGTACACAACCCCCTGAAGGTCGTCTTTGAGGGTATGCACGGCCGTAACGTCGCCCGGATTTCTACCCACGGCACCCCTTCCGGTACCCGCCGTAGATTGTGCAACATCCGCCGATGCCGGAACTTCATCCGGTTTCGGGGATGGCGCTGCTCCTGCCGAAGGCGTCGCGGAAGGCACGGCGGGACCGTCGTCGAGAGCTGAACCTGCGATACTCGTATCAAATTTCTTCGATTCTACCTGAACTTTCTTTTCTCCCGGAAGTACGGTATCGCGACGCTCGGGCAATTTCACTGCGGAGAGTATCTTCGCGATGTCGGTACCGAGTGCAGGGCTCGCAGGAGGAAGCGGCGCAGCATCACGCGCCGGTGCGGCCGCAGGCGGGACAGGCGTGGGTGTTGCGACGGGTTTCGGTGCGGGAGGAGGTTCCACAGCCGGCGGAGGCGGAGGCGGCGGCGCGACAGGTGCAGGCGCCGGTTTGACAGGGGCGGCGGGCGGGACCGGCTTTGGTGCGGGTACCGAAGGGGTTGTGGGCGGCGGCGGAACAGGGGCGGCAGGCCTTGGTGCGGGAGTAACTACGCTTTTGATAACTGGAGGCGGTGGTGGAGCAGGCGGCGGGACAGGTTTCTGTGCCGCACGCGTCACGTGCTCTTCAAGGATTTGGACTTCCGGTTCGGATTGCGGTTGTGTAGGTGCTCCCGTGGAGCCCGGTTGTATCCCTGGTTTAGAAATTGCGCCTGGGTCTTTCGCTTCGTCCGCCATGTTTATCTCCGCCACTCGTGTCCGGCTTGAGCCCCTTGCGTGTGGCCCACTCCGGATCAGCAGCCTTGATGGAGAGATTATACCTTCCTTTCTCATCTATTTCCTTGATAACGACAGGGACGATGTCTCCTATCTGGACCGCGTCGGATATTTTGCCGATGCGGAAGGGCGCGACTTCGGAAACGTGCACGAGTCCGTCGGCTGTCGGCCCTAGCTTCACGAATGCGCCGAAGTCCATGAGGCGGACGACGGGGCCTTCGAATTTATCGCCGACCATGTATTCGCGCGTGAGATCGGCGATTTCTTGGAGAGCGGCTTCGGCAGCGCCGCCTTTGCCCGTGATGAATATCGTGCCGTCTTCTTCGATGGTGATGTCGTCCGCTCCCGTGCGTTCACGGATGCCGTTTATCATTTTGCCTCCCGGACCGATGACGAGTCCTATCTGGTCTTTCTTCACGACGATGGTGAGGATTTTCGGTGCGCGCTCGCTGATATCCGCGCGCGGTGCCGCGATTTCTTTGGTGATGACGTCGAGAATCTGCAGACGCGCCACGCGGGCCTGCGCGAATGCTTCGGTCAAGACTTTGAGTGACACACCCTCCACTTTTACGTCCATCTGCACGCCCGTAACTCCTTCTGAAGTGCCGGCTACTTTGAAGTCCATGTCGCCGTGGTGGTCTTCCGGTCCCTGGATATCGGTGAGTACTTTGTATGCGCCGGTTTTTGCGTCCGACATGAGGCCCATCGCGATGCCCGCGACGGGGCGTGTGATGGGGACTCCCGCATCCATGAGCGCGATAGAGCCCGCACAGACCGTTGCCATCGAGGTCGAGCCGTTCGAGGCGAGACATTCAGAAACGATACGGATAGTGTACGGGAAGACATCTTTCCCGGGCAGGACGGCGCGCAGAGATTTCTCCGCGAGCGCTCCGTGCCCCGTCATCCGGCGGTTGAATCCGCCGACGCGTCCCGTCTCTCCGACGGAAAACGGCGGGAAGTTGTAGTGGAGCATGAATGTCTTCTTGGTATCCTGGAACTCAATGGTGTCCAAGAGCTGCGCATCGCCCGGGCCGCCGAGCGTGAGCGCCGCCAAGACGTGTGTCTGTCCGCGGAAGAAGAGGCCCGTGCCGTGGATGACGGGAGATACGCCGCCTGCTTGCGCGCGCAGCGGGCGCACCTCGTCGAGCGCGCGTCCGTCCACGCGCTTTCCCTCTTTGATGGCGAGGTCGTGGACGTACTCATCAATGCGGAGTTCGAGGTATCCGTCGAGCAGTTGCGGTTTCACATCGGGGAATTTCGCGATGGCCTGCGTCGCCCACTCCGATTTCATTTCGCCGAATGACTCTTTGGTCATGATGCCGCCGAGTGCTTTCAATTTCGGCTCGATAATCTCCGCGAACGCCGTTTTGATTTCGGGAGTAATGTCGGGTGCCGCGAATTCTTTCTTGGCCTTTCCCTGCTCGGCGACGATGGTCTTCTGCCACGCTTGGATTTTCTCAATTTCCTCGCTCGCCTTCGCAAGTGCGCGGTCGAGCACGGATTCCTCAACTTCGCGCGCGTTGACCTCAATCATGTTGACGAGGCCGTCTTTGCCCGAGACCGTGAGGTCCATGCGGGCCTTCGGCGGCAACTCTTCGCTGCGCTGACCGTAGGTCGGATTGACGATGAGTTCTTCGCTGCCGTCTTCGATACCGATGCGTACCGAAGAGACAGGTCCCTTGAACGGGATGTCAGAGGTCGCGAGCGCGAGCGATGCGGCGTTTACCGCCAAGATGTCGGCGTCGTAATCCTCAAGCGAGATGACGGAGATAATGACCTGCACTTCACGCTTCATTCCTTTGGGGAAGAGCGGGCGGATAGTGCGGTCCACGATGCGGCCCGAGAGCACGGCCTCGTCCGAGGGGCGGCCTTCGCGGCGCATGAATCGTGAGCCAAGAATCGCTCCTGCTGCGTAAAACTTCTCCTCGTATTCAACGGAGAGCGGGAAATAATCTTTGTCTGATTCCCTGCCCATGACGGCGGTCGCGAGGACCGCGCTATTGCCGTAGCGGAATAATACCGAACCGTTGGCCTGGTCTGCCCAGTCGTTGAACTCGGCGGACATCGTCTTTCCCCCGATTTCGAGCGTGTATACCTTCTTTTCCATATAATTGTCGGGATTTTAGATTCGGCGCACTGCTTCGTTGCGGAACCTCTGCGTCGCCCTCGTCGTATTATTCATACGCCTCGGGCGCCGCCTTCTCCGCGCCTCGCATCCGAATCTTTTAATCCTCGTCTATTTACTTGGGTGATGTACGGATTTCAGTAGTGAGCCTTGTGGCCAACACTGCCTATCCGGACACCACAGCTATTTACTAATGCGGTCATAGTACGTCAAAGCGTATGACCTTGCAACAAAACGCGTGGTATCCTAGGGGAATGTCGAAAAGATTCCAGACTGTCATCAGGTGGTTTTATATGGGAGCAACGGCGCTCACCTTTCTCGGTTTTGTCGGGATTACGGCCTTCGAGGTCTATGTACGCTGGTCGCTCAATCAGAATTTCTCATTTCTCGGCGGGGACGCCCTTGCCGGTCTCGCGCTATTGGTTGCCGCGCAAATGCTCGGCCTCGTCTGGCTCTCACGTTCGCAGTAACCCACTCGTTTCCATATCCGTGCTAGGATAGCCGCATTCGTATGCGCGTCTTCATCTTTCCCGCCGCCGTGTCGATAGCCGTATGCGCCGCGGCATTTGCGTGGGGCGGGCTGCCGGCGCTTTTCCTCCTCCTTCTCTTGGCCGTTTTGGAAACGACGCTCTCGTTCGACAATGCGGTTGTCAATGCAAAAGTGCTTTCGCGGATGAGTGAGGTATGGCAGCAGCGCTTTCTCGTCTGGGGTATTCCCGTTGCCGTTTTCGGTACGCGTTTCGTACTTCCGATACTCATTGTCGCGGCCGCCGCGGGGCTCTCGCCTATTTTTGTAACACAGCTCGCATTCTTCGACGCCGCGCGGTACGGCGAGTACCTTGCAGATGCACACACCGCGATAGCGGGATTCGGAAGCGCGTTCCTGCTTCTCGTGTCGCTCAAATATTTCTTCAACGACAAGAAGACCGTGCACTGGATAGAGACGGTCGAACGGTACCTCTCGCGCTGGGGCGGTATTGAGGCGATAGAAATAGCACTGGTGCTCGTGGTCCTCCTCGTGTGTTCGTTCATCGTGCCTGCGGAAGCCGCGACGCTGCTCTTTTCGGGCTTGGTGGGCGTGGTAGTTTTCATCATCATCGAAGGGATTGCGCAATCATTCGAGGTCGAGACCGGCCCCGCGGCCGCGACCGCCGGCGCGGCGCTCTTCGTCTACCTCAACGTGCTCGACTCCGCGTTCTCGCTCGACGGTGTGGTCGGCGCGTTTGCCATTACATCGGCGCTCCCAATCATCATCGGGGGCTTAGGCATCGGCGCACTTTTCGTGCGGTCATTCACGGTCTACCTCGTGCGTGCCAAGACCCTCGACGAGCTGCCGTACCTCGAACACGGCGCACACTATGCGATATTCGGCCTCGCATTAGCGATGCTCCTCGGTATTTTCATGCACGTGCCCGAAGCGATTACGGGCCTCATCGGCTTGGTCATAATCGTCTTCGCCTACATCTCTTCCCGCCGCGCCCGTCCGTAGCCTTCTCGAAGGAAGGCGGCGAATGTTACGTCTAAAGTTCCGATACTTAAGAAAAAAAATAAGTATCGGAATGCCGCCTTTTACGGCCCGAAAGATTCTATCTAAATCCTACATTCCTTATCCGCGCGGCCGCGCAAATAAGGAATATCACTTGCTCGAAAAGTTCCAGAGCGTCTCAAAAAATTCCCGGTACCCATCAGCGGCTTCTTTGCTCGTAAGTACAAATGAGAGAAGCGGGGTCCCATAAATATTGAAAATGACATTGTCGTGCCAGATACCAATGTCGACTAAGCCGGTCGATAAGCCAGGAAAGACTTTGTAGGTCCAGTGCTTTCGCTCGCGTTCCCACCGTTTGAATCTTTCGATCTGCGAGTTCGCGCCGATGTATCGAATGCGAATATTTTTCTTTGCGCGAATATGTTCGTATTCCTCTACTGCTCCCTCGTCACCAAGTATTGTGAAGTATTGGTCGTTCGGGCCGCTGATGACGTCGATTGTGCTATCTTCCGGGACGCTTTCAATCATTGCCATTTGATGTGCAACGAACGCATTTACACCTTGGAGTACCTCGAAGTCCTGTTCATGTGCGCCGGCAAAGCGGTTTTGTAGCTGCTGGACGACCGATTGAGCTGACAATCTCTTCTCTTCAAGGAGCGAGAGTATTCGTTTCGGTGAGTTTGCACTGAATTTCTTGCGGCCGTTTTGGATTACATGCTTCGCTAGTCCAAATTCTTCTAATTTTTCGAGTGCGTCATACACAAATTGCCCATGCAATCCGGTTGCCCGAATGATTTTTGACGATCCAATGTCTCGATATGGAAGAAGTGCAAAATATACGCGACTCTCCTTCTCGCCCAGCCCAAAATCTGCCAACTTTTTCAGCAGTTCTTTTTCATCTGTTATTTTTGACATATACCTTGAATATGTATACGAAACATAACTATTTTATCATTATAATATCATCAATATATATTGATATTATGTAATCTTGTGTTATAATCTTCTCACTTGATCTTTGATGCAACCCAAAAGGAAAGACCATGGATAACAATCTCGCAGTCAAACTACTTCAGGGTTGGAAGACGATTCCGCAAATGAAGGAGGATATCGAGCTATTCCTTGAGGTAGTAGCTTCGCTGCTCACAAAAGAAGAGAGGGACATATTGCCAAAATATTACCCCTATATAGAAAACCCCGATGAATGGAAACCCTCTGAAATCAAAGGGACGACCTGTCGATGGGATGTTTTTGTGAAAGTAGGGGGAAAGTGGGATAGAGTCGTTTTCCGTTACTGGGCTGAAGGGTACGAAGAGCCTCTGTACGACACTTCAAAATCTCGACTCCGAGAAGAACACGAGGAAAAGCCCCCGATACACTATTCAGAAGTCCCAGAAATCTACGAGGGACTTCCCGTGCTTGCGGAGGGCATGTTCAAGCTGTTTCCGCAGTTCAAGGAGCGATGTGAGCCACTTCTGAAAGCCGCGGACGCACATGGCTGACAAACGGAAACGGTAAAGAAACCCTAGAGGGTAGTGAAAGTTAGACACCAACAACGAAAGGACTGTGATCATGCGTGAAATCTACTGTTTTTCGAATCCCACGTGGCCCACCGTTGAGATCGAGGTGTCGTTGCGCTACAAGGGAATGGTGCAGGTGTTCGCAATTTTGAA
>Ga0209542_10016317_pt1 | contig 12332 bp, 14 predicted proteins | sample RifCSPhighO2_01_FD_184028 | JGI IMG/M metagenome (GOLD analysis project Ga0209542, IMG submission 184028) | Soil microbial communities from Rifle, Colorado - Rifle CSP2_plank highO2_0.1 (SPAdes) (version 2) | ecosystem: Environmental > Terrestrial > Deep subsurface > Rock core/Sediment ...
AGAGCGATATGGAAGAAACTCCGGCCGATTTGAATGCTCGTTTTGCTTCAAAAAGAGTGCTACCTGTCGTCGTAACGTCGTCAAGGACGAGGATTGACCTTCCATCGAGCATTGCCTGTGGATTTGCTTTGAAAATTCCTTTCATATTTTTTAAGCGCTCTTTACGAGGAAGCGATACTTGGGAAACCGTCTCGCGTGATCGTAAAAGCGCATTCGGTAGTGTCCCAAAATTGATACCCCCGTCGATTTCCGTAATCTTTTTTATCAGAAGATCAATTTGATTGAAACCATAAGTATTTCGTCGGGAGGCGCTTTCGGGAATGGCGACGAGGTAATATTTCTGCTGAATTCCAAGTGATTTTTCCGCCAGGCTCTCAATGATTTTCTCGCGGGTCAGAGCCGCAAGAAGCGAAAGCGCTTTTGGATTTTTGTGGTATTTCATCTCGCGTATTGCGAGTCTGATGAGCGGATCGTGGTAAGAGAAAAACGCCTCGATTCCTTCGGGCGCAGGTTCTTCAACTCTAACTCGACGACGGAACGTCTCGATATCCATTGTTTCAAGTATCCGAGTATCTTCATCTTGGGGGAAAAAGAAAGTTGAAATCGCGTACAAAATTTTCTCGAGATTGTTTTTCATGCTTTTTACCTATTTTCGCGCACTAAAGAATGGTACAATTTTTCAAACGTTCCGCATATGGCGAATTTTCTCAAAAATCTCTTTGCAAAAGACCCAACCAGCGTTTCAGGGGTGGATATAGGTCCATCTTCAATAAAAATCGTACAGCTCAAAAAAAAGAAGGGCCGTGCGGTTCTTGAGCGATACGGGGCACTTTCTCTTGGGCCTTATGCCGGTGTCGAGATCGGCCGCGCGACTGCGCTTCCGGCGGATAAAATAGCTTCGGCAGTGCTTGATCTCATGAGGGAGGCGAAGATTAGCGCAAAAGATTGCGGTTTCTCTATCCCCATGTCCTCGAGTCTCGTTACGATTATTGAAATTCCTGAAGTCGAAGAGAAACAACTTGCAAGTATAATTCCGATTGAGGCCAGAAAATACGTACCTGTGCCAATCTCCGAGGTTCTTCTCGATTGGTGGGTGATTCCTCGTGAAGGTTCGATGCCCACCGATGAATATAGTGAAACGAGACCCGGTGCTCTATACAGAGGAAGTGCTCCAAAGCAAAAGACAATCGAGGTTCTTCTCGTTGTAATTCACAATGAAGCGATTGCAAAAGCGCAGGATGTCATAAAAATGTCAGGCCTCCGGGCTTCATTTTATGAAATCGAGATTTTCAGCACAATTCGCTCGGCCCTTGATAGAGAGGGGTCGCCTGTTATGCTTTTTGATTTTGGCGCCGGTTCGACGAAACTCTATATCGTAGACAGGGGAGTGCTTCGCGTGTCGCACGTCATAAACCGCGGATCGCAGGATTTGACGATCGCCCTCTCGAAAGCGCTCAATATCTCGCCAGAGAATGCGGAGTCGATGAAAAGGACGAAAGGATTGACTGCTGTTACGGAAGGAAGGGATACGGTTACGGCCGTTTCCTCGACTCTGAATTACATTTTTGCTGAAACAAACCGCGTCATATTGACCTATGAAAAAAAGCATCTGAAGAACCTCGGAAAAATACTTCTGACGGGCGGCGGCGCGGGATTAAAGGGCCTTCTTGAAGTGGCGCAGACAAGCTTCCAAACCGAAGTTGTCTTGGCAAATCCATTTGGAAAAGTCGAGAGCCCCGCTTTTCTTGAAGGGGTTTTGAAGCAGGTCGGCCCGGAGTTTGCGGTGTCCGTTGGGCTGGCTCTGCGCAAATTGCAGGAAATCCGGTAATAGATTCAGAAATCTAGATTCAAGATTCAAGAAAAAAAGCGAAGAAAAAGGATCGGCAATGTATTTATTCCTAAATCTTGAATACCAAATCCTACCTCTCGTTAGTAGTGGGTTCCATAATTTTGATTTCCCTAGGCCGAGCTACTCCAAGCGTCTTGGACGCTCTAGGACCGCGATGCAATCGGCGGGGTTAGGCAAGATTCACGATACAGAAGAGAAGAAAAAAGGTCGGGAGGGTATTTATTCTTAAATCCTGAATCTTGAATCCAACTTCTATCCTTCCGTTGTCCACATATTTTGCGTTTGATGAGGCAGTTCAGGATATAATATTGTTTGATATTTATGGATACCAAATTCCAACCTTCCTTTATACCCAAAAAGCCGCTGATACCCGGGCTTCGGCCGGAGCGCGCGGAGAGCGTAAGTTTCTTTTCGGTCGTTGCAATCCTTATTTTTCTGCTTGCTCTCGCGTCGTCTGCGGGCGCATTTCTCTACAAGAAGTATGTTGAGAACAAACTTGACGATGTTACGAGTGCGATCAAAGCGGCGGAGGACGAAAGTCAGCCGTCTCTCATTCTCTCGCTCGCTCGCCACGCGAAACGAATTGATGTGGCTAAAAATTTGCTTCAAAACCACGTCGCGCCATCCGCGGTGTTTGCACTGCTTGAGAAGAATACGGTGGTAAGCATCCGTTTTACGGATTATCAATATTCGAGCGTTAACGAGCTTGGGGAGATTGCGGTGAATCTTCGCGGTGTCGGCGAAAGTTTCAATGCCGTCGCTCTGCAATCGCAGGAGACGGCAAAAAGTCAAGACTTTGAAAATGCGGTTTTTTCCGGTCTTGCTCTCGACGAACGTGGCAACGTACTTTTCAACATGAATGCAAACGTAAAAGGCGAGAGTCTTCTATATGATACGGTTCGGATGCTCGGTGAAGGCACTGGCCCGAATGTCGGTTTGGAGACGGTTGAACAGAATTCCGACGGCATATTCAATCCAAATTTTGAATAAAATGAAAGGAAATCTCACACCAATTCTTCTGCTTTTTATCTCGATCGGCCTTTTTTTTGGTTTTATTGATCCGTCGTGGAGTTCCGCGCGGAAGATTCAGTCTGAATTGGGTAAAAAGAATGAGGATTTGGCAAATATTCAAGTGTTTCTCCAAAAGAAAGAGGATTTGCTGACGAAAGAGCGCAGTGTGCCAATAGAGTCAACGTCGCGACTTCAGAAAATGTTGCCGGACAGCATTGATTCAGTGCGTCTTATCCTCGATCTTTACAATATCGCGGATCAGAATCAAATAAAGATAAAGACCATTGACGTATCACAACCTGATTCCAAAGTCGCAAGCGATGGTAGCGCGTCCTCATACGGTTCTTTGCCTGTGCGGATAACGCTGACAGCTTCTTATGATGATTTCAAGATATTCCTGCGAGATATTGAGCGGAGCCTCATGTTGCTTGATGTTACGAATGTTTCATTGCGGCCACAGAAAGAGGGCGCATATGAATATACAATTTCCGCCAAGACATATTGGCTAAAATAATATGAAAGGACTTATCAAAATTTTCATCATCATACTCGTAACGGCGCTGGTCGGCTTTGGGGGGTATTCATATCTCCAGCGCGGCGTGCCTTCGGGGGGCGACAGTGGGAAGGGGGAGGCCTTTACCGCCTCGGTTGACGGGGGCTCAACTTTAAATTTATTGGGAAGGCTTCAGTCTATCGAGCTCGATACGTCTTTTTATTCGAACGCGTCGTTCGTAAGTCTCTATGACTGGGGGAAGGCAATCGAGCCGGAGCCTGTCGGTAGAGCGAATCCTTTTGCGCCAATAAATTAGTATAGAGTATATTGTATCTAGTATGAGGATTTTGAAGATTAAGATATTTCTTCAAATCCAACTTCTACATACGACATACTAAATACTACATACCATATACTAAATACTAAACCATGAGTCTTGTAGATCTTCTCGCAGAAAAAAAAATAATTGAGCTTGACTCGGTGCAGACCATCAAGGATGAGATCGCACAAACAGGAGGTGATTTTGAAGCGCTTCTTACGACAAAGTACGGAGTAAATCCTTACGATTTTCTTGGAGTGAAAGGCGAGTATTATGGGATACCCACGAAATCTCTCGACGGGGTTACGGTTCCTTTCGAAATACTAAAATATATTCCCGAGGATTCTGCCTCGCACTACAACTTTGTGCCGATCGGCATGGAGGACGGAGTTCTCGAGATAGGCGTTGTGGATCCGGATAATATTGAGGCGAGGGACGCGCTCAATTTTATTTCTGCAAAAATCAATTTACCATACAAAGTTTACCTCCTTGCCCGCATAGACTTCGACAAAGTTATACAGACATACAAGGGGCTTTCCGGCGAAGTAACACAAGCGCTCTCGGAGCTTGAGACGGATTTGTCCGCCGATAAAGTCATTGAGGCCGAGCTCGGAGAGGTTAAAAAGGACTTTAACATGGACGACCCGATTGGAGACACTACACCGGCGACTTCGAGAACGAGGATAATTGAAGACGCGCCCGTTACTAAAATCGTGGCCACTATGCTGAACTATGCGACGCAGGGCAATGCTTCGGATATTCATGTTGAGCATATGGGAGAAAACGTTCGCGTACGATTTCGTGTTGACGGATTTTTAAATACCAGCCTCATACTTCCCAGCAAAATTCATTCTGCCGTTGTCGCTCGCATCAAAATTCTCTCCAATATGCGTCTTGACGAAAAGCGAAAGCCTCAAGACGGCCGATTTAGCGCGAAAATCGAAGGAAGGAAAGTCGATTTTCGAGTGTCGACATTTCCTGCTTATTACGGGGAAAAAATCGTCATGCGTATTCTTGATTCCGAGAGGGGTGTAAAGCCTATTGATCAAATGGGTCTCTCCGCCCGAAATCTGAAACTGATTAAAGAGGCCATAGGCAAGCCGTACGGCATGATATTGATCACCGGTCCAACGGGTTCCGGAAAATCAACGACACTGTATTCGATGCTGAATGAACTGGATAAAGAGCGCCTTAACGTGCTCTCGCTTGAAGATCCGGTCGAGTACAATATTCCGGGAATGAGCCAGTCTCAAGTGCGTCCGGAGATCGGTTATACATTCGCGAATGGCCTGCGTTCGACGTTGAGGCAAGACCCGGACATTATTATGGTTGGAGAAATTCGTGATAAAGAGACGGCACAGCTTGCTGTTCAGGCCGCGCTTACCGGACACCTTGTTCTTTCGACTATCCACACAAATAATGCGGCAGGTGTCATTCCGCGTCTTCTCGATATGGGAGTCGACCGATACCTTATTGCGCCTACGCTGATTCTGGCGATTGCACAGCGGCTTGTCATGACGCTCTGTCCCGGCACAGGAAAGCCGGTTCCGGTTGAGGACAGTGTTAGAAAGATTATTGACAAGGAATTTGAATCGCTTCCCGAAAAATATAAGAGCGAGATTCCAAAATTGGAAACAGTTTATGAAATCGAACCGAGCGCCACATGTCCCAAAGGGACGATCGGACGCGCCGCCGTGTTTGAAGTCCTGCAAATGTCAAAAGAATTGGAGCGGGCTGTTCTCGAAGATGCATCTGAATTGTCAGTTTCTAAAATCGCGCGTGAACAGGGAATGCTGTCGATGAAGGAAGATGCTATTATTAAAGCGGTGAATAGAGAAATTCCGTTCGAGGAGGTCAATAAATTGTAGAAAATAATGAACGGAGTGAATATATTTTCTTAATCCCGCCCTAATTTCACTTCATAAACTATTCGGAATCAAAGAATAATCTATACATAGGATTTCTGGTCGGTATAAAAAATGATTCTTCGAAATTAGAGCGGGGTTGTAGAAAAAATTCTGAAAGACTAATTTTCGCTTAATCCACTCCCTAATTTCAGAGAATAGAATTTATTATATTCTAGATTTTAGTGAGTCAATCTTTTAAAAATGGTATTATAGATTTGAGTGAAATCAGGGAGGGATGGCGATTTTTATAGTCGCTGTGCTCGATTCTATCAGCTCACCCCTCTCTAATTTCAGAGAATAGAATTTATTATATTCTAGATTTTAGTGAGTCAATCTTTTAAAAATGGTATTATAGATTTCTGTGAAATCAGGGAGGGATGGCGATTTTTATAGTCGCTGTGCTCCTTAAAAATCAGCCACATGGAAGAAGCGAAAAATAAAACGATACTTATTGTCGACGATGATAAATTCCTTCTGAACATGTATCGCATGAAGTTTGCCGAGTCGGGTTTCGTTGTAGAGACGGCGACAAGCGGGCAGGAGACGCTCCAGATACTCCGCACCGGAACCTCGCCGCAAATTCTGATGCTTGATATGGTGATGCCCGGTATGGACGGGATAGAGCTATTGGAAACTATTCGCAAAGAAAAACTCGCTTCGTCCGCCCATGTCGTTATTTTGTCGAACCAGAGCCAGGCATCTGACATGGATAAAGCAAAAGAATTCGGCATTGACGGCTACATCGTAAAAGCCACATCAATTCCTTCGGAAGTAGTTCAGGAAGTTATTAAGGTTATTAAAGTCAAAAACTAATGGGAAGATGGTATTATGAATCGAATACCGAATTTCGAATATCGTAGAAACTTATTTTCGACAATACCAAATACTAAATACTAAATACTATATACTAACCCTGTATGGATTATAAAAGAGAACTTAATGAACTTATTGAAACCGTCATTCGCGAGGGCGCTTCCGATCTTCATATTTCGGCCGGAAAGCACCCAGTAATTCGTGTTTCCGGCATGCTAATTCCGCTTGTGAAAAAAGCCGAATACAAGGAATCGGATCTTGAGGGGATATCAAAAGTCTTATTGCCGGCCGATAAGCGCCCGGCGTTTGATCAACATAAGGAGATAGATTTTTCATACACGTTTTCGCCGGACGCCCGTTTTCGAGGGAACGCCTATTTTCAACAGGGAACGATCGCCCTTGCACTCCGACTTATTACGAAACATATTCGCTCACTTGAAGATTTGAATCTGCCGCCGGTACTCGAACAGTTTACAAGAAAGCCTCAGGGATTTTTCCTAGTTGTGGGTCCCGTGGGACACGGCAAGACCACAACACTTGCGTCGCTTATTGAACTTATCAATTCGGAGCGCGCCGAACATATCATTACCATTGAAGACCCGATTGAGTATATCTACGAGCAGAAACTTTCTGTGATTGACCAAAGAGAGGTGGGACAGGACACAGGAGGCTTTGCGAGCGCACTTCAAAGTTTGTTTCGGCAGGATGTGGATGTGGCGTTGATTGGGGAAATGAGGGATATAACCACAATCGCTACGGCCGTTACAGCGGCAGAAACTGGCCACCTTATTTTTTCGACATTGCACACGAACAATGCCTCGCAGACAATCAATCGCATCATTGACTCATTCCCGGGCGATCAGCAGGATCAAATTCGTGTGGCTCTCGCTGGGAGCTTGACGGGTATTTTTTCACAGCGTCTCATTCCGCGCATTTCAGGGGGACTGATTCCCGCGTATGAGCTTCTCATCAATACGAGCGCCGTATCCAACCTCATCCGCGAGAAACGTATTCATGAAATCAACACGGTCATTGAGACAGGTCTTGAACATGGAATGATCGATCTCAACCGCTCGCTTGCTGATTTGGTGCGCTCCGGAGAGATTAGCGTCGAGAATGCCTACCTGCACTCGTTAAATTCAAAGATATTGGAGAAGATGATTTAAAATTTGTATATAGTATGTGGTATGTAGTATTTAGTATGAGTTCTAAAATATTTTCATTTTTTTTAAATACTAAATACTAAATACTGTATACTAAATACTATCCAACAATGTTATTTAACTACAAAGCATTAGACCAGGCCGGGAGGGAAAGCACAGGCGCGATTGATGCCATCAATGTTGATGTTGCCATCAATTCCTTACAGCGTCGCGGACTCGTACTTTCGTCAATTACACCCGAAGAGAAAAGGGGATTTCTGAACAAGAGTATTTCTCTTTTTGATCGTGTGTCCTCGAAACAAGTTGTGATTCTCTCTCGACAGCTTGCAACGCTTTTTGAAGCCCAGGTTTCCGCGCTCCGGGTGTTTCGGCTTTTGAGTTCCGAGACGGAGAACGCGTATCTTGGCAGGCTTCTTCAGCAAGTCGCTGACGACATCCAGGGCGGAAGCTCGATTGCGAAGGCTTTGGCAAAGCATCCAAAAGCTTTCTCGAGCTTTTATGTCAATATGGTGAGGGCGGGGGAGGAGTCGGGCAAGCTCTCGGATGTTTTCCTCTACTTGGCAGATTATCTTGACCGAACGTACGAGGTAACTTCAAAAGCGAAAAATGCTCTCATCTATCCTGCGTTCGTAGTCGTTACTTTTGCCGTCGTCATGATTCTAATGTTTACGCTCGTAATCCCGAATATTTCGGGCATTCTTCTCGAATCAGGACAAGATATTCCTATTTACACAAAAATCGTCATTGGCATCAGCGAGTTTTTCGTGCATTATGGCATTTATCTTTTTATTTTAATTTGTATCGGGGCGGGGTTTTTGGTCCGTTATGTCCGCACTCCGATCGGTGCATATTCTTATTCGCGCTTTAAGCTCGCGATTCCCTATATCGGCACACTTTACAAAAAACTCTATCTCTCACGTATCGCCGACAACATGAACACCATGTTGCTCTCCGCGATCCCGATCGTGAAGGCAATCGAAATTACGGCGGATGTCGTAGAAAACCACGTCTACGAGGAAATAATGAAAGAAGCGCTGACGGCCGTTAAGGGAGGAAGTTCTCTTTCCGACGCTCTTGGAGCACATGCCGAGATTCCGGGAATCATGTCCCAAATGGTGAAAGTTGGAGAAGAAACCGGCGAAATGGGAGAGATATTGAAAAGCATGGCCAACTTTTACCGCCGTGAAGTTCAAAACGCCGTTGATACGCTGGTAAGTCTGATTGAGCCTGCGATGATCGTCTTTTTGGGTGTCGGAGTCGCCATTCTTCTCGCCGCTGTGCTGATTCCTATTTACAATATCTCCGCCGCAATCTAAATTTATCGGGTTTTTTTGTAAGAGTCTATCCGCTATCTCGTGGTACTGAAGTCAGAGAACCTTTATTTTTTGGCAAAACGAGACGGAGCCTAGAGCATAATAGATTACGCTCTAGGCGAGACGAAGTTTTGCAGACAAAAATAAGGGTTTTGTGACAGGGGGAAGATAGTGGATAGGCTCTAAGAGCCTATCTCCAATCTAATGCCTAGTTGAAACATCCAAAACTGTCTAAACGTTCTTTGCTCACCTAAAACGCAGTATCAAAAGGGGACGTTTGAGAGCCTTTCGAGGTAGTACTTGCAGTCTTACGTTGATTCTTTTGTGTTTCACTATAATAATCGGCGCAACGGCAGTAAGTGTTTCGGTGCTTTGATCGGAATGTTATCGAGGCGCAAAATAGAGAAAAATTTGGTCTAAGTCATTTCATTAATCCCAGACCTCTCCAAACCTGCTCCTCTGATAATCCATATCTAAGAAATTTCTTAAATATCTGCTCATTCGCTTGTTTGAATAAGTTTGGTGTTATGGTACTAATTAGTCCCGTTACATCGTTCGAGTCAGGCTTTTTTGGATCCCTAATATTTATATAATGAGAGCCGCTACCACCCTTAACAACAAGCAACTCGTGACACTCGGCTAGTTTAATCCAGTCTTTTTGACCAACATTATTTAGTCTGGCCTTTAGCTGTTGATTCTTTATCCCAAGGCCAGCCATTTTTAATTATTGTTATTTGAGGTTTCGAATTGAAATACAAATGGAGAAGCAATAGATGTGTTTTCGACTTTAACATTAAAGGCGGAAATGATTGCTTGGCGTATTTCCGTTTCTATTTCCGCATCAGATGGATTAGGATTTGTACCCGCAGCAATTATTCCTTCCACTTGCCTACACTGGATAAACCACCCATCTTCAGTCTTTGTAATATTGTCGAAGGTGAGCCCTCCGACTTTCTTAATTTCCGTCCAAACCCTAAAACGCTCTTCATCTGAAATTTGAAGACCAGCGAACAAAGGGCTATAAATGAGCTTTTCTTGTTTCTTCATATTTATATAAGTATATACCAATGAGACGTTTATACTACTTATTTATTAACAACTTACAACTCTATGCCTCTAGGGTGATGTTGATAAATGATATTGACAATACGATAACACATTATCTAATAATGTTCAACATTATTCATTATGTCGATAAGGGAGACCTGTGAAATTATCCACATACGGGCTATTGTCGGTGCCCCATTCTGCTATACTTGTCGGTATTCAAACACTTGGGCTGAAGCGGATAGAGGACGGTCGATTAGAGCCTCTTCCGACAGCAAGGAGGCGTCCTCAGACTCCGTCAGCTCAGGTGAATAGATAAATTATTAACAATTCATTATGAATAAATTTAAAAAAGGTTTTACATTAATCGAACTTTTGGTCGTTATCGCAATCATCGGTATCCTTTCGTCAGTTGTACTGGCTTCTTTGAATAGCGCACGAACTAAGGCAAATGATGCCAAAATAAAAGCACAGCTTTCAGGTGCTCGAGCCGCTGCGGAGCTCTATTATTCTGGAACTGGCGCAAATACCTACGGTGGTTCAGTTGCTGGCACAGAAGCTGCTGGGGCAAGTATTGGTACCGGCTGTGCGACGGGGATGTTCGCCGCATCTGATCTGACGCAATATACACTTCTTACCAACTATCCTGCTATCGGATCGACACTAGGTAAGTGTACGACTAGTGGAGCGTCTGCAACAGCGTATGTTATGACGTATCCTTTGAGTGGAGGTGCAACATTCTGGTGTATAGACAGTACTGGAAATTCCAGATTGACATCAACCAACGCGGTTCAGGCAGACAGTGCTATTGTTTGTCCGTAATTTTGCAATCGACTTTATCGCAACAAAAAATCCGGTTTTTGCCGGATTTTTTGTTGCGAAGGAAAGTTTCAAGAATCTCCCCCTATTCTATACAAATTCAATCAATAAATTGGTATAATTCACTCATTATGGTAATTTTGAAAAAACATAAGTACCCTCTGGATGATCATGGCTTTACATTGATCGAACTATTAGTCGTCATTGCAATCTTCGGCATTTTAATGAGTGTCATTATCGCAAACCTCTCGCAGTCCAAATCAAAATCACGCGATAATAAGCGGGTCTCTGATCTACAAGCGCTCCAGCTTGGGCTTGAGCTTTACTACGACAAAAATCGCGGCTACCCGACTACACTTGACGGCCTTGTTACGCCTTCTAAGGAATTTGTGCATGAGATTCCCGCGCCACCTCTAGGCGGAGCGTACATCTATGCCACCACCGGCTCCGGCGCTTCATGTTCCGGGTATCATCTTGGAGCGGTTATGGAAAATGACTCAAGACTTCTCTCGGACGACGCTGATCAAACTATGCGCACTATCTGCACTGGGTCAGCGCCAGATTTTCATGGAAATGCAACCAATTGTTCCGGTGGGACCCCAGCCGGAACTGATCTTTGCTACGATGTGAAGGAGAGGAGATACTAGGAATAGTATGTAGTATATGGTATTTAGTATTTAGTATGAAGAAAAGATTTGGAGACGTTATTTTTAGAACAGAATATTTGCTTTAGCGCGATTTTTTTTATTTTGGGCGCAATCGTCGGGAGTTTTTTGAATGTTGCGATACTTCGCTACAATACCGGACTATCATTCGTTCGCGGCCGATCCATGTGTTTTTCTTGCGGAAGAGAACTTTCTGCCCGAGACCTCATTCCTGTCGCGAGTTATGTGATGCTTCGGGGCAAATGCCGGACATGCGGATCAAAAATTTCCCCGCAATACTTTTCGGTAGAATTACTTACCGCTATTCTCTTTTTGGGAGTGTATCTGAAAGAGGGCTTTAGTTTGACTTTTATTTTATACGCGACAGCTCTGTCTCTCTTTGTTTTCATAGCCGTATATGACCTGAAACACAAAATAATTCCTGACGGCGCGTCGTATGCGCTTGCGATTCTGGCGCTTTTTTCAATTTTCTTCGAAGGAGTTCATCTCTCACTTCCAAATGCGAACGATTGGAGCGCGGGTATTATTGTCGCACTGCCTTTCGTGCTCTTGTGGCTCGTTTCGCGCGGCCGGTGGATCGGGCTCGGCGACGCGAAGCTCGTCGTGTCCTTTGGGTGGTTTCTCGGATTGCCACTTGGCATTAGCGCGGTGATGTATGGATTTTGGGCTGGCGCCGTTTGGGCGCTCTCTGCTCTGTGCTGGCAGTTAGTCATGGTGCGGAAAACTCGGTTGAGTACTAATAGAAATAGGCTTACAATGAAGAGCGAGATACCATTTGCGCCGTTTCTTATCTTGGGGTTTACAATCGCGTATTTTTTTAGTCTCAATCTCTTTGACCTTCCGTTCTAAAGTAAAAAAATTTCGACACGGGTTTACGCTCTTTGAGGCCGTCGTAACGATCGGAATTTTCGTGGCGCTGACCGGAGTAGTTTT
>Ga0209542_10016318_pt1 | contig 12332 bp, 11 predicted proteins | sample RifCSPhighO2_01_FD_184028 | JGI IMG/M metagenome (GOLD analysis project Ga0209542, IMG submission 184028) | Soil microbial communities from Rifle, Colorado - Rifle CSP2_plank highO2_0.1 (SPAdes) (version 2) | ecosystem: Environmental > Terrestrial > Deep subsurface > Rock core/Sediment ...
CGGCGGGGGGTGTGGGGGGAGCCGACAAAAAATGGAAAGGAAATTTTTGGTTTTGCTTCGCCGTTTCAGACTACAAAATGAACATTTGTATTATAGCATTTGTGGTTCTTTAGCGTTGTTCATTTCTCCGTCCTCACGGCGAGACGAGGCGCTTCCTCTCCACGTTCTGTGGTGGCTCTGGACTTCGAGGCTTCGGTTACTGGTCGTGGTAATTCCTCAAAGTGGATTGTGCTAGGCACAAACAAATCTATATGTGCTTGCCCCGCCCGCCCAGTGCGCGCACAAATCCCCGCCGTTTTTAGGAGATATTATAAAACGGCGGGGATTGCTCCCTTAATCATACATCATACTTAGTTATCTAGGTATTGACATTATTTTTACTATGACTATAATGGCTATATTACCATTAATCTAACATAGGTAGAAAATCATTATGAAAGACGCACTAAAGAACAAGTTTATAGTAGACGAAACCACTACTCGCGAAGATGCGGAGCAACTTATCGAAAAAGCTCTCAAATACGGGCGTGTATCAAAAAGTGGCGATATTATCATAGATAAAGTCCAGCTTTCTCAAGATAACATATTGAGGCTAGCTCTCGTACTTCGGTTTCTAGCTCATGGTATTGACGAGTCTATAACCGAAAGTGTTCGTCCTACGGAACTCACAAAAGTCATGGGAGAAAGAGTTGAATCCGTCGGCTCACGCCTAAGTCAATTGGCAAAAAGTGGCTTCGCCAAAAAAAGTGGCTACGGTCAATATGTTGTGCATAGTTACAAAGTCGATAAGTTTCTTGATGAACTTGAATCAGGCACGGTGGAAATAGAAGTGTCCGACAAGAAACACCCGGGGAAGAAAAAAACTAAGAGGGTTGCCACTGGCGGAAAGCAAAGGGTATCTTCCGTAGGTGCTGGTGCCGATATACAGGCACTTATAGAAGAAGATTTTTTCAAAACCCCAAAATTTATAATTGAAGTACAAAAGAAACTCGAGGAGGAAGTTAAATATCATGATATCAGAGCGATAGACACAACAATTCGTAAGACATTTGTTGCAAGTAGGAAAACCCTAAAAAGAATTCCGAATACAGAAAAAGGCAAGGCAAAATGGAAATATGTAAATAGATAAAATGATTATGAAAATTAGCGATACAATTGATCCTCATGTACTACCCTCAATTAAACTCAAAGCTTTTTGGGTGTTAGACAGACTTGAAAAAAGTGGAAATGACCGCTTCACTGCGGGTGCTATGTCAACATTTTTAATTGAAAAGTACACAATTAAAACATCGCGACAAGCGATAGAGTATGCGTTGAAACAGGACAGACACGCAACGCACAAAAACAATAGTGGATACAAACTAATGGAAAGCGGGAGAAAGCAACTTAAAGAACTTAAGCAAAAAGAGGAAGTCGTAATGATTGAAGCTGGCAAACCATTTTCTGCAAAAAATATCGCGCTGAAAGATATTTTCAGTGCTTTGAAAGGTGAAACTCTAATCTGTGACCCGTATGTAGACATAAATACACTCGATATTGTTTTTAAAAATTCCGACAAGAAAAAACCTGTTAAAATTTTAACAAAGAATGTTATTGATAAGCCAGCTGGAACATTTACACGACATTTAACAGATTTGCGAAATGAGGGATACAAAGTAGAAATTGGTGTTTATTCTAGTTCAGATTTACATGACCGCTATATCATGGATAACCAAGCTTTCTGGCTTTCCGGTAATAGCCTGAATCACTTAGGAAGCAAAGAGAGCTTTCTTGTTCGTCTGGGGGAAGATATACGCCAAAGCATGTTAGCAACTTTTAATAATAGATGGAAAGTATCGAAGAAATTATAGTTTGTCGGGTTATTTTGCTATAATACAAGCAGTCATGAAAACTCTAATATCAAAACAAAGATTACCCGCCCTAACACCCGATCTAGAAATTGGAGACTTTTATAATACAAAGAATAAAATTATTTGTGGAGATGCAATGGTGGAGCTGAAAAAATTATCGGATAACTCAATTGACGGATGCATAACCGACCCCCCTTATAACTACGAATTCATTGGGCATAAGTGGGATGCAGAAGAAATCAAACGACGCACAGAAAGAGTGAAAAACTCAAATACTTTGATTAAGCATATTCCTTATGGCAGTGGTCTTGCTGGTGGGGTGAGAAATGATCGATGGTATGAAAGAAATTATGAAAATGTAATTGATTATCAAAACTGGTGCTATGAATGGGGTAAGGAAGCTTTTCGAGTTTTAAAGCCAGGAGCATATATACTTGTTTTTAACAGTTCAAGAACAGTAGCTCATGTGCAAGTTGCTATGGAAAAAGCAGGATTTTACGCTCGAGATATTATAGTTTGGAGAAAAAATTCCGGTATTCCAAAGGGTTTAAATTTCGTTAAAAAATTAGAAAAAGAAGGGATTACTGATTCGGAAAAATGGGATGGTTGGCATAGTTGTTTAAGGAATGAGTGGGAAGCTATAGTTATGCTTCAAAAACCTTTAACTAATAATTATTTAGAAACTGTTAAAAAGTTTGGTGTTGGGTTATTGCACACCAAAAATGGAGATAGTGGATTTCAATCTAATGTTTTGGAAAATATTAAGAGAGATTCTAAAGAGGATTTTAATATCCATTGCACAATTAAGCCAAAGGAGTTAATGATAAAGCTTATTGACTTAACTATACCGCCAGGAAAAGACAAAATTGTTCTTGACCCATTTATGGGATCAGGAACTACCGCTATCGCTGCCGTTGAAAAAGGTATTTCTTATCTTGGTTTTGAGATTAACAAAGAATATTGTGACATTGCAAACAAAAGACTAGAAGCTTCTACAAAAGAGAGCAAACTTTTTTAATCTCGTTCTATTTTAATCTGACCATTCAATTCGTTTAAATACTTTTCTAAATCAAAGCCTGCCTTTTGCTTTATATATTTAAACGATTCTTCTCCAGTATAAATTTCCCAGCCTCCAACCTTACAGGCAGTTATTGCCGCAGAAAGATTGTCTTTTCTTAGAATCAACAAGACTGGTCTAAATCCTTTGCTTTTTAGAAACGCTCCGTATTTTTTGAACTTCTTTAGCGTACCGGAATCACCCGACCCTATTCTATATTTCGTATCTATCGCATCATTTCCAATAAATAAATCTGTTGGTTCATCCGCATCAATTTTTAGAGCGGGCTTGTAATCCTTACAGTTTATTTCACAAAGTTTGTTAATTAAGAGTTGCCAACACATACCAAGTTCTCTACCCCAATATTGCCTGTTCTCTCTTTTTAGTTCGGGTGTTATACCAAACAAATTCATCAAAACATCCGAGTCGTTATTCTCATCGCTGTAGGTCTTTTCAGAAAATGATTCTCGATATTGACTGAGTATTTTATGGAGTTCTATTTGTAAGTTTATATTTTTCATAAGTTTATTTAACAAAATAGTCCAAAGGTTTTTTGTAGAGTTTTGCAAATTCCTTCAACTGCAAAACATCAAATCGTCTTTGACCTGATTCTATTTTTGAAAGGTAAGACTGTGTCTTTCCAAGTTTTTTAGAAGCCTCAACTTGTCCAAGTCCAGATTCAAGACGCGCCTTTTTCAAGCGTTCAACGATTACATTATGGTCTTTTGTATAAATTGCTCTAGGCATTACATAGCAAGTATAGTATTCCATTGTGTATTATTCCAAACTGCCATATAATGTATTTATGAATACGGCGAAGCAAAACCAAAAATTTCCTTTCCATTTTTTGTCGGCTCCCCCACACCCCCCGCCGAGGAAAATAAGAAAGGTAAGGAAAGTTTTTGGTTTTTGCTCCCGCGACCGCAGGGAGCGGACGAGGCGCGCATCATTGGTCTTTTCGCTCAAAGAAAGTTCGCGCAAAGGCTACTATTTCACCGCCTTCGCTCGCCATAGCGAGCTTCGGCGGACGCAGTCCGCTAGAAGAATGCGACGGCGAGATTCGCTACGCTAAAGCGTAGCTATGGCGCAATGCAGTCCGCTAGAAGAATGCGACGGCGAGATTCGCTACGCTGAAATGAATCTTTGGTGTTGCAAGAAGTCTACAATGGGGTGGAATATTCTATAATTCATATATGTATTACGTTTATACATTAGTGTGTTCTGATAAGGAACTGTATACAGGTTGTACTGAAGATTTAAAAGATAGGATGAACCGCCATCAAAAAGCTCAAGTTCCCGCAACAAGGGAAAGATTACCGGCAGAGCTTGTTACATACACAGCCATCACTGATAAATATAAAGCTTTTGAATTTGAAAAATACCTAAAGACTGGTTCGGGAAGAGCATTTGTGAAGAAGCATCTACTGTGATCAATAAAATTATGTTTGTGAAAAAACGGTACAAAACTGAAAAAGTTTTTGTACAAAACAAGAGAAATGAAAAACTGGCGGGATTGAGGGATTTACCAGCGAGTAGCCGAAACAAATATCCGACCGTGGTGTTGGTTCACGGTTTTGGTGGGAATAAAACAGAATATGGAATGTTCGATGATTTAGCCAAGCGCTTGGCTTCAAATGGTTATCAAGTATATAGATTTGATTTCGCTGGACTTGGTGAGAGTGAGGGCACGTATTCATTTACGACACTCACGAAACAAGCTGAAGATTTGGAAAGTATATTGAATTTCGTCAAAACACAGCCGGCTACCGATAACTCTCGAATTGGCTTGGTAGGGATGTCTTTGGGAACAGCGGTTATCACTGCGTTTCAGCCAAAAAATATTAAAGCAATAGTTTATTTGGGGTCAGTGTCAGAGCCTCACAAAACGCTAAAAGAATTATTCGGTACAGGGTATCGACCGGACGGTATCTCGGTGAGGATTACATCGGAAGGGAAAAGAATAGAAATGCATGGCGATTTTTGGAAAGATTTTGATAACTATGATTTGCCTCAATTGATAAAGAATATCCAAACGCCGATTATGTTTATTCATGGCGGAAAAGACTCAAAAGTTGGCGTGGAGAGTGCCCTACGGTACTTTCATAATGCCAATGATCCGAAAGAGCTTCAAGTTATCAAAAATGCCGATCATGGATTTTATCAATCGAATGAGCGAAAAGAAATGATTGATTTGGCAGAGGGCTGGTTTGATAAGTACTTATTGCTGCATGAACATTGAATCGCTGACGTTCATTACCGGAAATACCGCCAAGGCCGAACAATTGGCACGGCATTTGGAATACCCGGTAACGCACCAGAAACTCGATCTGCCTGAAATCCAATCGCTTGATTTGAAGGAGATTGTCGAACACAAAGCCAAGGAGGCTTATAAGCAAATTAAGAAGCCAGTATTGGTAGAAGATACCTCTTTAACTTTTTCTGTGTTAGGAAAACTGCCGGGTCCGCTGATCAAATGGTTTCTCACTGAACTCGACAATGCTGGCTTGTGCAAGATGCTGGACGGCTATACAGATAGAAGCGCTCATGCAGAAGTCTGTTTCGGTCTGTATGATGGGAAAGAATTGCAGATATTCGAAGGTAAAATCAAAGGCAGTATTGCCGGAAGCCCGCAGGGCGAACGCGGTTTCGGTTGGGATCCTATCTTCATTCCAGGAGGCTCCACAAAAACGTGGGGCGAAATGTCCCTGGAGGAACAGAAAGAAACGTCTATGCGCCGGATGGCCTTGAAAAAATTGGAAGCTTTTCTCAAATTTCCAGACCGATGATGCTTGCATTGGAAAGTAGCAAAGGCCTTTTTTAGAGGATCTGCTATTTTTCGATGTGGACAAGAAAGTGTCCGAAAGGTATCCTGAAAAGCGAGATATACTTCTGCCAAATAAAAGCTATGCATATTGATCAAATGAGGCGAGCGGTGTTCAAATATCGGCCGAAACTCGGGGAGATCTACAAAAAAGAAGGAAAGAGCACGATTGCCGATTATGCTAAGAGGATTTACGCTGACAGACAGCCGTCAGATAAAATAGTTATCGACGCTATTGCGAAAATAGCGGAAGAAGTTCTCGGGCTCGCTGTCGCACAGAGCGTCAGGGCAAGCTTGCAAAAAAGCAATTATGTCTCTACCGTCGATCACCATGGGCCGATATGCCACCCGTCATTTTTTCAGCCAAATTTGCTCAGAACAGCGTTGGATGAAGAGGCAAGCATTCCTGCTACTGTCGTTTTGTCGTGTGCGAGCGTAACGCTCAATAATCACAGTTTTCCACAGGGTCTTTATTTTCATAACCGGGACGGTGAAAAGGTGTACCTGCCGATACTTGGCGTGCGTCAGCGCCGTGTTTGTGTGTATGGGCAGCGCAGTTTCTCTCGTGAAGAAGCTGAAACTTTCCTATCACGATTGGAAAACCATAAAGAGCTTTACGCCAAACTGGCGCCGACTTTCTTGGATGAAAATCTCTCTGGCTTGAAAAGTTATCGTTCTCAGGTGACGCTTATAAATCATAGATTGATGCAAGCGGCCGGTCTGGGCGGCAGCGACTTCGTCAGTCTGCCGATCGAAGATGTTACTCGTGAAATCTTACTGGTTCATCATTTTGGAAAGGACACGCCCATTTCCAGAATCTTATTTCATAAGAAAACTCGCGACACTTTTCTCAAAGAGACCGATGGCATCCAGACATCGCATGACCTTGCGAGAGAAAATACGACGGTACTCTTTTGGGGCTTGATTGATGGTCGGCGCATTTCGCTGCGCGAGAGAGACGGCGTTTTGATTGATGCCGGTAAAAATACACACGTCGTTCTTGATAGGGAACATATTGAAACCGCTCTTTTAGAAGAGAAAATATTTCCCAATCTGGCCCTTTGCCTGATAATTCTTTCGTACCATGGCCTGGTTCTGGGCGGGGGATTTTCACAGGTGGACTATCTGCCGGAACTCGTAAGGAAGACTCGAAAAGTTTTTTCTCGAACCGGCGAAAAGACGCACGTATGGGGATTCACTGGTTTTATGGGAGGTGATTTTATGTATTTGCCGAAATATCTTGGGAACGATATCACTCTGGCTGATGTTTTGAATAATCCGGTAAAAAAGTCCGATTTCAGTCGTTGTATACATAAAACCGCGGTTGCAGAAGCGATTGACAGCATTATTCCTGATGCGTACAAGATAATCACTGCCAAACTAAAGAAGAAAAAAACGTGCCTTTATTGCGGCAATAGCCAAACAACGCATTATCTTGAATGGATTGTCTCGACTGTTTCCATAGCTATCGTCAATCCTCTCGCCAAGAGGCTATTTTGCACTCGTGTCGGAAGGATTCTTTTCAGGCTTGCAGAGTGGGTACAGGCGTGTCTGTATGATGCATTCGCCTTGTTTGGAATTATGAGATTCGATCCTCATCCATCGAGCGTTCTCGCTCCCCGAGGGCGGGTGATGTTCGATGAGGCCATCGTTCGCGGTTGGAAAATAGAGGCCGCCATGATTTATGGCAGAGCGATGGATACCTATCGGGTGACGCTTCCCAATGGCAGGATGTTTTTTTTCAGCGGGCTGCCTCGGCCGGAGATCTATGAGAGTCCGGCTGTCGGCTGGATGGATGATAAAGCGCTCCTCAAACGAGCGTTAGAAGAAGAGAATATTCCGGTGCCGAGAGGGGGCAGTTTCAGCAGTTGGGCGAAAGCCAAGCGCTATTTTGATAATGCAAAGAGCCCGATGATCGTGAAGCCGCGGCTCGGATCTCGAGGCCGGCATACGACGACGAACCTGACCAAGGCGGATGATTTTGAAAAAGCTTTCAGGGTCGCCAAGCAAATGGGTTATTTTGTCATTGTCGAGGAGCATCTCGAAGGGAGCGTGTATCGAGCCACGATGATTGACGGAATGCTCGCCGGCGTCCTGGCGGGAGACCCGCCGCGCATCACCGGCGATGGCGTAAAAACTATTCGGACGCTCATTGAAATAAAAAATAAAAACCGCAACAAACGGGTGAGCGGGGTGGTTATTTCGGATGCCTTGATCTCATTTTTAGAGAGGCAAAATTATACGCTGGGCGATGTTCTCTCTGACGGCGTCACTATCGATCTCTCTGAAAAAATCGGGCTGGCGTATGGAGGGAAGAGCAGGGAAGTAACTCCAAAGGTGCATCCGAAGCTGCGTGCCGAACTTGAACGCGCCGCCAAAGCGGTGGATGATCCGGTGCTGGGTTTTGATTTCATTGCCCAAGATGTTTCCCTGGATCCGGGCACTGTCCGCTGGGGCATAATAGAATGCAATGCCCTGCCGTTCATAAATCTGCACCATGATCCGCTTCTCGGCGAGCCGGTCAATGTCGCTCGAAAGCTCTGGGACTATGTCGCTCGAAAAAACAACACTTGATCGCGCTGGAAAACTTGCCTGGCCTGGCATGCCGCTTTCGGGTCACGTCGTTTGCGTAACGACGGTGACGAGCGACGGCGCCTTGTAGAAAAAGGAAAAATTAGCTATCATAAACCGAAGCGAGGATTGTGTTCAGGGGGAGGGTTTTTCGCTAATGTAGGTTAAATTAATTTGTTTAAAGAGCACGTTTATGGAAAACGAAGTGCCGAAGACAGAAGCCACGGGAGCAGAAGCGATTGCAAAAAAGGAATCTTTTAGCGCAAAGGTGAATGAGTTGAAGGGTGCTGTAGCGAAGATGAGCCGGACGACTAAGACTTTCATTGTGGTATTGGTGGTGGCTGCCATCATTTTGGGCGGCGTGTACTATTTCAAGAGTTTGTTTGTGGCGGCGACGGTCAATGGGACTCCGATCAGCAGGCTGAGTATTGTCCAAGAGCTGGAGAAGAAAGCCGGGAAGAATATCTTGGATACCATGATTACCAAGAAGCTCATCGAGGATGAGGTGAAAAATCAGGGAGTCATCGTGAAGAGCGAGGACATCGATAGCGAAATCAAAAAAATTGAAGCTCAGGTTGTGGTGCAGGGCGGGACTCTGGAGCAGGCTTTGGCTGGACAGGGTATGACGGAAGCGGATCTCCGGGAACAAATTACAATCAACAAAGAATTGGAGCAGATTCTCGGGGACAAGCTTCTGGTTAGCGATGAGGAGGTCGATCAGTACCTCAGTACGAATAAGATACTCCCGACGACAGGGGTGAGTTCAGACGACCTGAAGAATCAGACACGCGAACAATTGAAAGGACAGAAATTCAACAAGGAAGCGGCGCAATTGATCGATGACCTGCGAGCCAAAGCCGTCATCAATTATTACACGCAGTACTAGTTTTCATCTCATATTGCCCATAGAAATGAAGAGTTACGTAACTGGTTATGTAACTCTTCCTGTATCAGCGAATGAGGATGACGCTATTTGGAAGCCTTGCTTCCAAATCTGGCAAAAGCCGCTTTCGCTCAAATTTTAGCGAGCCAAAACGATTCCAAAAACTTTCTTGGCGCCGGCTTTTTTGAGAACCATGGCGCATTCTTCCAGGGTGGTGCCAGTCGTGGCCACATCATCGATGAGCCAGAGCATTTTGTTTTGTATCAGCGGAATGCTTTCATCGGTGAAGGCAAAGGCGCCTTTGAGATTGCCGAGGCGTTCTTCGCGGGACTTGGTTTTTATCTGTGGTTTGGTAAAGCGGGTGCGCAGGAGGCAGTCTTCCAAGACAGGCATATCGAGTCCTGGCGTAAGGGTATTGGCCAGAGTGTGAGCGAGAAGGGCGGATTGGTTGAAGCCGCGAAAACGCCGCCGCCGCGGGTGGAGCGGCACCGGGATACAGTAATCGGGGAGTAGCAAATCAGCTTCGACGATTTTTTCCGCGAGCCAGCCGCCGAGCGGAGTAGCCACGGCAGGAATGAAGCGGTACTTGAATATATGCAGTGATGCTGCGACGAGGGGAGAGCGATAGACAGAGGCGGCGAATAATCCATCCAAGGCTTTTATTCCAGAACAGGCAAAACAGACTTCGCCCTGCGGAGTAGTGGCTTTCAGACACGTGGGACAACGCTCACGCAAACGGCGGGGAAAAGTAGCGAGGCACGCTCCACAGAGATATTCCTCCGGAGCATCGCAACTGAGGCAACGAATAGGGAAAAGCGTATCCAATATGCCTGTGCTGACTTTCTTTAATGCGAACTGTATGTTCAGAGGCACACAACGACGTCATTTTTTAGAGAAAGGCGAAGGGATTTATTTTCCAGAGCATCGAGCAGTTTTTCGGCGATGCTTTTTTCGATGAAATCTTGGATATTCTTTTTGACCAATCGGGCGCCTTGCTCGGGAGCGAAACTTTTTTTGGCGATATACCGTATGAGCGAGAGAGGGTATTTCAGGGTGATATTACTTTGGGATTTCAAGCGCTTCACAAGCAGATCCAGTTCCAGACGAGTAATATCACTGATAGCTTCTTCGCTCAAGGCGTTGAAGACGATGATGTGATCGAGGCGCGCCAGGAATTCCGGTCGCATTTCTTTTTTGAGTTCGCCGAGAACCTCGCGCTTGATGGCTTCGAATTGCTCCTGGAGATCGCGCTTGTCGATATTCTTTGCGAAGCCGATGCGGGCGGTCTGGGTGAAAGTAGCGGTGCCGATATTGGACGTGAGAATGATGAGCGCGTTCCGGAAACTGACGCGGCGTCCTTCGGCATCAGTGAGCATCCCTTCATCGAGGATCTGGAGGAGAATATTGAAAACATCCGGATGGGCCTTCTCGATTTCGTCGAAGAGGATGACCGAATAGGGCTTGCGCCTCACTGCTTCGGTCAATTTCCCGCCCTCGCCGTAGCCGACATACCCGGCGGGAGCGCCCAGGATCTGGGCTACGCTGTGGCGTTCCATAAACTCGCTCATATCGAGGCGGATCAAAGCGTTCTGGTCGCCGAAAAATTCCTCGGCCAGAATCTTGGCGGCCAGGGTCTTGCCGACGCCGGTCGGACCGAGAAAAAGGAATGATCCCAAGGGACGGCTGGGATCGCCGATATTCGAGAGGGAACGGGTCAATGTCTTTTCGAGAGCCAGAGCGGCTTCCTTCTGCCCGATGAGGAGGGTACCGAGCGTTTCATGGAGATGAGTGAGTCTCTGGCGCGGGCTTTCTTTGGAAAGTTTGGCGAAAGGGATATGCGCCATTTGGGAGACGGTCTTCAGGATGTGTTCCGCAGAAACCGTGATGCGTTCATTTTCCGGATTTTCTTTGAACTCCCCTTTGAGCGCGGTAATTTTCTGAGAAAGGGTCTTTTCCCGCGCATGCCATTTGGCGGCATCGTCGTAATTCTCGTTTTTGATGAGAGAATCTTTCTCCTCTCTTACAGTGCGTCGTTCTTCTTCCAGTTCGAAGAGAATCTTGGTTGTTTCCGGCGCTTCTCGTTTTTGTTTCGCCAGAGCTGAGGCTTCATCGATGATGTCGAGCGCCTTATCCGGCAGAAAGCGATCCGGGAGGTAGCGCACGCCGAGTTCCACAGCCAGATCGATGACTTCTTTGGAGAGGGCGATATGGTGGAAGTCCTCATAGCTCTTTTTGATATGCCAGAGGATCTCTTTTGCCTCATCGACAGTCGGTTCTGCGATGAGGATGGACTGGAAACGGCGATCCAGAGCCGGATCCTTTTCGAGGTGGCGCTTGTATTCGGTGAAGGTCGTCGCACCGATGCATTGGATGACGCCCTGCGAAAGGGCGGGCTTCAGGATATTGGCCGCATCGAGGCCGCCTTGGGTGTTGCCGGCGCCTACGATGGTATGGAGTTCGTCGATGAAGAGGATGATATCGCTCTCGCGGGCCGCTTCGCGGATGATTTCTTTGAGGCGGGCTTCAAACTCCCCGCGGAAATTCGTGCCGGCGACCACGAGCGTCAGATCAAGCGAGAGGATGCGTTTGCCGAGGAGCGTGTGCGGTACGGCGCCGCGGAGAATCATTTTAGCCAGCGCGACGACAAGGGCGGTTTTGCCGACGCCCGGTTCGCCTAAGAGGAGCGGATTATTCTTCCGTTTGCGGGTGAGGACTTGGATGATCCGGTCAAGTTCCTTTTCCCTTCCGATCAAGGTTTCTTGGGCATAGATGGGGGATTTCGCCATGTCGACGGCGTATTGGTCGAGAAAAGGCGTGGTATTGCCCTTGACCGCCTTGTTTTTTGTGAGGAGATTTTCCGGAAGATCGAGCATTTTGGAGAGTTGCGGGAAGTGATCGAAGTTCAGATGCGACTCGAGAGTGGTGCGGACTTTGGCGTCACTCATTTTGAGGGCGATGAGGATGTGTTCGAGGGCCTCGCTTTCCGACTCGAAGAGAGCATAGAGGAGGTGTTCCGTGCCGACATAGGGGTAATGGAATTGGTTGGCGAGGAAATAGGCGCGGCGCAGGATGTCCTTGAGCGAAGGAGAGAGGGGGAGCGCGCTTGCGGCCGGGAGCGTTTTGCCGCGCGTTTTTTTCTTGAGACAGAGC
>Ga0209542_10016319_pt1 | contig 12331 bp, 15 predicted proteins | sample RifCSPhighO2_01_FD_184028 | JGI IMG/M metagenome (GOLD analysis project Ga0209542, IMG submission 184028) | Soil microbial communities from Rifle, Colorado - Rifle CSP2_plank highO2_0.1 (SPAdes) (version 2) | ecosystem: Environmental > Terrestrial > Deep subsurface > Rock core/Sediment ...
TTGATTAGATTTTTCAGGAGTAATAGTTGAAGTGGAGTTGGAGAGGTAAGAGAAGGTAAAAATTATTATCAATACGATGGCGGCAATAATTATTCCGATAAGTCCCATTAATTAATACTAAAAAATTATTTAAGATCGGAAAGAGATTTTAAAAGCTTGCCTTTGCCCTCTCTTAATTCTTTTCTGCTTTCCTCAAGTTCCCCGGCCAGTTTATTTTCCAGCCACATCCTTAAAAGGTCGCGGAAGAATTCACTCTTACTTCCGAAATGGCCTTTTGCCATCTCTTCATCAACGAGTGTATTAAGTTTAGGAGGTAATGAAATATTAATTATACTTCTCATATGTAATAAATTGTATTACAGGTCAATGAGTTTGTCAAACAATTTAATTTGGGACTCTTTTAACTTATTTCCTTTAAAGGAACCTCAATAATTTTTGTTTAATATTTTCTGTATTTATCGTGTTTCCCTATATCTAAAAAAAGGGCTGTTGTTTTATTAATCCAAGAAAAAAAGATTCTGTTGCCTCTATCAATTCTAATAGTCCAAACTTTTGAACCTTTGAGTTTTTCCAAATTTAGCGAAGGATGATTTAGATCATCTTTGAAGAGTTTGGTTGCTTTTTTAACCTTTTCCGCATTCTTCCGATTATTTTTAACAAATCTTTCAAGTTGATGGAGATAATTGCTGCCGAATACAATTCTCATTAGACCATCTTATCGATCTGTTCTAAATGTTTTTGAAGATCTTGCTCCGTCTCAAGTGTTGTGGTCTTGCCAGCCTTATATTCATCCATAGCTTCTTTTAGGACGGCTTCCAGTTGCAGCTTTTCCAGCTGGTCCAGTCCTATTACTGCCCCGAGGGGTTTATTATTAGCCATAACAACAATAGGCTCCCGGGACTTATTGGCCTGTCCTAAAACCTTTTTATACTCTCTTTGAATTTGTCTGGCCGATACAGTTTGAAACATACGGTTATCATATATAACTTAACACTTTATGTCAAGATGACATACAATTTTAAAATAATTTGGTCTGAAGTTGCTTTGAATCTTCAATTACTTTTAACTGCTCTTCACGTAAAGGAATTTCAATAATTTTTTGTTTAATATTTTCACCGGAAACAATGCTAATGGAAGATTTGGGAATATTAAAATATTCCGCCAATGATTCAACAATTGCCTTATTTGCCCTGCCCTCTCTTGCTTCTTCCTTAACAGAAACAGAATAAGTTGTATTTGCAGTTTTCTTAACAAACACTTTTTTAGATTTAGGTTTGGCAACAACAGAAATTTTCACAGCTTCTATTTTTCAAATTTTTTTACGGCTTTGCGGTAAGCGCAGAAATCGCAATCTTCGCCGCTTTCGGGTATCGAATCCGATTTTAAACACTCAACCGCATCAGTTATTACACCCTCAACCCAGGAAGTATCGCCTGCGTAGGGGATAATTTTAATATCAAATTCAAGTTTTCCGTCAAACACCTCCCTGTCGGTATTGCCATTGCAGTAAACAAAGTATCCGGTCGGGGAAACCTTAAAACCGTTTTGCCTGAATAGCCACTGATAAATTTCCATCTGGCGCTTATATCCGATTTGCCAATCGGCGTCGAGCGTTACCTCATCGTCTTTGCTCGTTGCTTTATAATCAACGATAATATATTCGCCAGAAGGGGAAACCCAGACATCATCAACTCCTCCCGTCACTATCACATTTGTGTTATCAACCGGAACCGTAATTCCTCCCCTTAAGGAGTCGCGCCATTCATCTATTTTTTCATGCGAAAGCGGAATAGCATCGATTCCGTAAGCTTCCATTAACGGATGCTTCGTGCCCCTTGCCCTATGAACATCGAATTCTTTTTTCAGTAATTTATCAACAGCACTGTTAAGAGAAAACGGATAACCCGGAGGTTGCCCAACTCCCAGTCTGCGGTCAAAATAAAAGCATCTCGGACATTTAATAAAGTTATCAATCTTCCCCCGGCTCAGCCTGAACGGTTCTGCTGAATCCGGAGAGTAGATGTTCCTTGTGCGGTTAGGATTATAATATTGAGACATAACTAATTATACCCCCGAGGCTGAAAAGGGACAATAAAGAAGACGTTAGGCGCTAATGAGGGGGAGAACTGCCTATGCAAACGATAGGAAAAAATAATTGAGAATTAAGCAAACGGGGCTATTTTGTTGAATTTTCCACAATTGCAATTTCTTTGCCTGCATAAAACCAAAAATATCTAGGACAGTCAAATAATAATTCTAATTTTGACTTTGATGATTTAATCATAATAATATTCTACCAAAACAGGGTTTAAAAGTTTTAAATTTTATTGGTTATAAGTTATCCCATCTCCCAGGTATAAATTGGGATTACGCTACTCTTATAAATAATCAACTTTAAATAATTCAACTTCTTCACTTTGAATTACAGGTGAAATTGATTTTTCTAGAATTCTCTTCGATAGGCTCGATAAATCAACTGAATTTATCAAGTTAACTACTTCTTTTTTTAGCCAAGAACAATTCCATAAATCGGAATTTTTTATTTCTCCCAACGCAATTTTTGTTATGTTGTCACTGTAACTAATGGAGATGTTTAAAGGAGCAGATATTCTTTGAAGCCATATATCGATTAATCCCGTCTTTGGAATTTTATTAAATCGATTGTGTATCTCCTTAACCAAATTCGTTTTTTTATTAATGTCCTCCAAGTGTTCAAATAATCTACTCACTATTGCACTAACCCAATTAATAACTCTTGGGCTAAAATAGGCGATCATTGAGAGAATTGCGATTAAAACTTCTAAGTCCTCGTTATCCTTATATTCATCAGAGTTATCTAATCTATCGAAAAACAAGCTCAGTTCTTTAGATACTAATCCAGAATTCGGATACTTTTTGGATATCTGGTAAATTCTCAAAGCTTCTTTTTGTAAGTCCTTTTGAGTTGATGGAGAGACAAAAATTCTTTCCATTTTTTCGATTTTTATACTTGAAATAATAACATCATTACTGTCTGATGTTTTTAACGAATTGAGTTTCATTCCAAGATCATATAACACTGAGCTTAATAATTTTAGGATCTCATGTCCGATATTGGGGTCATTTACAAATATTCTGTAATCATCCCTATACCTTAGAATGTAAAAGTCGACTTTTTTAATGTTACTTTCTCGAATACGTTCAGTTAATTGTTCATCAGCATAGCCAAGTATTATTTCAGCAATAAAATCCATTAAGGCACTTCCCTGAGGGATACCATTTGTCTGGTTGTATGACATATTTCTAATAGCTATATCAATTTCGCTACCTAATGATTTGTTGCGTTCCTGTTTAATAACTCGTTCCTTAACCGCTTCTTTCCCTTCTTCATCCAAGGCCCACTCAATTGAATGAGTATATATTGAGCCATAACAATCCGTTATGTCTGTTTTAAACAAATAATTGAATTCTAAAGATTTCTTAATTGATTCCTGCTCGATTCTTTCCCACCAAAATTCGACAAGAGTTGCCTTATCCGACATAACTCCATCCGACTCTCTAGGGAGACTTATGCAGTTAATATATCCCTCTGAAAACTTTTTAAATCTTAATCGAATGGATTCCCAGTTCCTTTTTTCAGTAATTAGTCTAACTAAATGAACATAAAGTACTGGATGAATAATCTGCATTGGTCTCCAGGAATAAGCTCCGTCTTTATTGCTCAAAATCACATGATTAACTTGATCATAATTACATGGTTTATCTACTTTGTCGCCTATGCTTCTACAAGCATCACTAATTTTTTTCCTAGCTAAGAATCTTGAAATAATATTTAGCAGCATTTCAAAGTTAAAATAAAATGGAATATCGAAATTAACATAAGAACTATTTTTCAGGAAGAAATTTCTTGCTGCGCTAAATTTTATTTCAGTGATTATTTTTGAGCTCATGTTATTTAATTAAATACTAGAGCCTGTCTCCAGTGTAGGCAAAAGTATATTACCGAGGCGAAATTTAAGCAATCTAAACCAAATTATTTTGTTGAATTTTCCACAATTGCAATTTCTTCCGGTGTCGGGCAATAGAGTCTATAAACTGATCTGATTTATCTATACATAATTAATATATCTTAATAATTCCCCCGTTTTATAACAAATTCTCTTAGATTTTGTTTAGCAACAACAGAAATTTTCACAATTTAAATTCTTTCAATAAAATTCAAAAAAATACGATAGTTAAGAAAAAAATCTAGATCCTAACTTATCACTTGAGTCTTTTTTCGGGATTAACATCACTCATCCTGTTTGTGTTTAGCAAAATTTATAAATGTACTTAAGTCAAGGATTTTTTCTCTAAATTCTTCGGGGTATGTAGAAATATATTGTTGCGGTACAACTAGCACGACGTTACTGTCATACATTTCTTTGAGCTGATTTTTGGATATTCCTTGTTGTAGTGTGAATAGATGCTTGGTCGTTATTCTTGTAGCTTCGTTTAGAATTTGGCGCCAGCGATCTTTACAGGTTGTTTTAGCGCCGAGAAATACTAATTTGCTTGAGGTAAATTTCGAATCATGGTATTTGTTATTTCCAGGGAAAATAAAATCTGGTTTTTTATTGCCCTCTGTTTTTCCGGGATTATCAAATAGTAATTTGTTAATATTAAATGTAGCTGCTAAGTGGTGCTCAAGAGATTTGCCTGCCCGACTCATTCTACGATTGATAACTGTATGAGCCATCTCGACAAAATCATCAACAGAGTGGAATAAACTTGAAAGTCTGTTTGAATAGTAATGAATCTCAATTTTTTTAAACAACTCATATTCTGTTTGTAACCAATTGACGATTGCTTTATCTGGTTCTTTAATAACCATTTCAGGGACTGTATTTGTAAGTTTGGTGCTTATATTGCGTGCTTCTTCTGCGATATTTTTTGTGTCAGGAAAATCCTTTGGTAGTGACGCAAGATAGGTGTTCATAAGACCTTCTATGTCTGCGGAGAAAACCCGACTGCCATTTTTAATAAGAGTATTAGTATCTGCTGGAGTCATACCAAAGACGTCGAGGAAGTACTCAATATCTTCGTCTTCATTAAGAACGTAACCTTGATAATAATCATTACTAATCTTTGTAATGATAAGTAATCCACCGGTGTATTCTTCTTTAAGCAAGGGAAAATCTCTGCCGAATCTTGTCAGCCGATACTCATTTCTTGTTCCCTGGCCATAATATATAGCCCGACTATCTGTTTCAAAATCATCCTGCCATTTTATCTTAATAAACTTTTCAGCATTGCCTCCCCTCACTCCTTGTGAATCAAAAAAGAGATTGTAAGCAATTTTTGGTATATAAAAACCACTTTGGTGACTATCAGTAATACCTGTATCATTTGCTGTAATAAATCTACAAAAAGATATAATTCCTGAATTGACTGAATTAATAGCATTCTCTACAATCGGATTCATTATTTTGATTTTATTTCATTGACAAGTGCATTCATAATATGGTTCAAATCTTTCTCGATCTCGCACTCCCATATTATAATCTTTTTCCACCCTGTTTCCGATAGTTTTATGTAATTTCTTTCATCTCTTATTACGTTACCTCTGATTTTTTCTTTCCAGAATTTAGTATTAGTTTTAGGTTCTACATAATTGACGCAATTCTTATGCATATGCCAGAAACACCCATTTATAAATATAACGAACTTCTTATGCGGTATAACTATATCAGGCGATCCTGGTAGTTTGTAATGAATCCGGAATCTTATTCCGGCAGAATAAATATATCTCCTAACCAATAGTTCCGGTTGAGTATCCTTGCTTTTTATCCTCGACATATTCCAACTTCTTTTTTGTTTTGAGATCTTGTCCATAAATTCTATTCAAGACATCTATAACCTGTTTTGCTATTAGTTCGACTACTGGAACAACAATCGAATTACCGAACTGTTTATAAGCTTGTGTGTCAGATACAGGTATTATATATGAATCAGGAAAACCCATTAATCGAGCACACTCCCTAGGGGTGAGTCTTCTCGGATTTTTATTATTCTGAGATATTAATATTTCCGATCCGTCTTTGTAGTATCTTGCGCTTAATGTTCTAGTAAACCCATTTGTATCCGCAATGCCAAAACCAAAACCATTACCTTTTTCCTTATGTTTTTTGGCATAACTCTGGAGATATAACCATAGTTTGTCTGATAAAGTATATTTTTGATCAACCTTCTTTTCTAATATATCTTTAAGTTTTGGTTTATTATCTGGTATTTCCGGAAAATTAAAAGTGAAATCCTCAGGGATTTTATGAGCGTCAAATCCAATTATATATATACGTTCTCTGTGCTGAGGTACTAGGTTTTTTCCATCAATAATTTTATAAAAAATCTTATAATTTAATTGATTAAGAATACTGGTTATAGTCTTAAATGTATTTTTTCCATCATGACTTATAAGGTTTTTAACATTTTCAAGCATGAAAGCTGAAGGTCTTTTATCTTTTAAAATTCTGGCAATATCAAAAAAAAGATTTCCCTGTTTTGCATGATCAAATCCATGTTTTCTACCAAGACTGAGATTTTTAGATACTCCTGCAATTGAAAATGGTTGACAAGGGAATCCAGCTAATAAAATATCAAAGTTGGGTATTTCTTCAGATTTGATTTTAGTAATATCTCCTCTTGGAATTTCCTCAAAGTTTGTTTGATATGTAATCTGGCTGTACTTATCCCACTCGGAAGTGAAAACGCATCTCGCTCCTGCTTTCTCAAATCCTAGTCTCGTTCCTCCAATCCCTGCAAAAAGATCAATAAATTTATATTTAGCTGATACATTTTTTTTATTATTCATGTTGAATAGCGTCGGAGTAAAAATTTGTTTTAAGACAGCATTTTTCATGATAACACAATAAACTACCTGTATTAGAAATTTATACATCCAAATAAATACCGAAGTCAATTAGGACAAATGGTATCAAAAATTTATGTTTGTACTCTCAATTTGAGGCTGGGGGAAGTGAGGGATTTATATAATAAATGATGATAATTGCTATTTTTTCTTAGCCCTGGCTTTTTTAAAAGAATAGTCAAATATTTCATGGTAATCAACATAAACATATTGGTCAGAGCAATATCAACGTTTTGTCCTATTTTGTTGATATTAGCAAGATAGATATCAACTAACTTTAGTACTCTCAATTTGAGGCTAAAACAATGATTCCGAAATGACAAATACGTCACGATATGTTATTATAATAGCTACAAAGACCCTGTTTCCGAATTGTCACCGTATGGTGCGCGTTCCAGACTTACGTTTGGATAGGAGCAGGGTCGATCATTTAAAATCCCAAATATCTTCAATTTGAGACTGAGGCAACTTGAAATAAGGAATCTTAAGTTAACTTTTTTATTGATGGACTATCCAAAAGTGATTTCATTTGTAAAATTGCGATTTCATTTAGCTTAATTAGTCTTTCAGATTGAGATAAACCCTGACGGATTAGCTCGGCATTGATACCTTCAAGATTTGCCAAAACTACCAGTTGAGTAACGTCGCAATAATCACGGATATTTCCTTCCTTGCCTCTATTTTCATTTCTCCAATCTTGAGCAGTCCTACCGAATAAAGCCATATTTAGAATATCTGCCTCCGATGCATAAATAACTTTGGCTTGGTTGTTGGTAATTGATTGAGGAATTAAATTTTCTTTTATAGAGTCAGTGTGAATTCGGTAATTAATTTTCGTTAGCTGGCGTTTTACATCCCAACCCAAAATTAATCTTTCGTTTTCTTCAGATTTAAGCCGTTGAAATTCTTTAATTAAATAAAGCTTAAATTCAGCGCTAATCCAGGATGCAAATTCAAAAGCGATGTCTTTATGAGCAAAGGTGCCGCCTCCGTACCTGCCGGATTTTGCAATAATACCGATGGCGTTAACCGAAGATATCCATCGTTTAGGAGTAAGCGAAAAACTATTTAATCCCGCATCTTTTTTAAACCCATCGAATTCGATGGGTTTAAAATTAGGATTGTTTATTTGCTCCCAAATACCCAAGAATTCTATGGTATTCCGATTTCTCATCCAATTTTGGATGATATAGTCAGTTCTTTCTTTATCTTTGTATCTCGCAATATCCGTTAATGAAATGTAATCTGTTTCATTTTGTTGGAAGATGTAAACTTTAATACCTTTAGTAATAATTTTTTTCATACAAATGAAGCAAATTTGAAATCTATGAATTTACATTACAACGAATAAAACCCGAAGTCAACTAATACAAAAAATACCATTCTCAATTTGAGGCTCGAACAACCTTTTTGGCTGAGCAATTAACGGATCGGGTTATTGTATAATTCTTGCTCAATGGATAAATTGATTTTTCTTGATACTGAGACGACGGGGAATGATTTGCTAGCGGATCGGCTCGTCCAGATTTCTTATTCCCATTCCGGCAAACTTATTTCGGAATTTTTTAAAGCTCCGGTGCCGATTTCCATAAAAGCCCAAAGCATTACTCATATCACCAATAAAATGATCGGGGATAAAAAACCTTTCTCGCAGTCGGAAATGAAAAAAGAACTGGAGGCATTGTTAAAAGAAAATATAATTGTTGCCCATAACGCCCAGTTTGACCTCGCTATGCTTGCGCACGAAGGACTGGTTGCTCCGAAATTTATCTGTACTTTAAAAATAGCGCGGTTTTTAGATGAAGAAGAAAAGATCGATGAATATAATTTGCAATTTTTACGCTACTATTTTGAACTGGATATCAAAGCCGATGCTCATAGTGCACAAGGGGATGTTTTAGTGCTTGAGGCAGTGTTTAAAAAACTCTACGACCGGATGGTGGAGACTCACAACGATCATAAGACGGTTATAAATAAAATGATAGAGATGTCTTCATCGCCGTTTTTATTCAGGACTTTTAATTTTGGGAAGCATAAAGGCAAAAAAGTTGAGGATGTAGCGAAATTTGATAAGCCTTATTTGGAATGGCTATTGGTGCAAAAAACTCAAAATCAGGGAGAAGAAGATTGGATTTATACATTAAAGCACTATTTATCTAGAGTTGATTGATTATAGATGAAAGGGGAGTAGGAAGTCTCTAGCCCACCCAAGAACCTCATATTCCATTAAAGATCCTTGATTAACAAGCGTAAATGCTTTAGTAAAAATAAAAACTGCAAACAAAATATAAGCAAGAGGTATAAGTAGTAAAAACTTTTTATTGAATTTTAAAGCTAAAGTTATGCTAATGATTACAATAGTAATAAAAGCAATTTTAAACCAGTCAAAAACTGTTGGGCATCGCGGATCTAAAACTTCTAATAAGTCACCCGAAGCCAATCTGCAATAAGCCCCTTCCACTGTAAGTTCCCGCATATTATTTGAATACCACTGCGTTTGGCAGGTTTCTTCCCGGCCCTGCCTTATACCCCCCCTGCCATATCGCCACCGATCCTCCTCCGTCTAAATTAAGCGCATACTTTGCGCCTAAAGCTTTAAAGACTGCGGCGAAGTCGTTCATGTCAACTCCATAAGCCACCACCAGAAAGATATTGCTGTCATTAAATCCCATTCCTCCTTTGGTGTTTTTGGACCCTTGTTTTGCATCGACTCCTCCCTCGACAGAAATATTTCCGTCATTTAAAAGTCCCGGATAGTTAACAATTCCAGCGCTTATTCCGTCGACTCTGCCCGCACTCTGACGGTAATGGTAAGACCCGTCATAGTAGATCATAGCCCCGGACCAATGGATATCATACATCCACTTATTTAACCGGGAGTTATAAATCGCGGTTTCAAAAGAGTTTTTTTTATCGGCGCAAGCCGGATAATCGGCCGGACAGGCGTATGAACCGTGAATTCCGGCAAACCCGCCGTTCCCGGAAACATAATCTGCCAAAGGCTTGGTCGGGCAGTCGCTTTTGCAGTCCGAATCCGAAGCGGTATCCGTAAACATCCGGGCGGAAATCGGCAGGGTAACGACCGTTGCCCGGAAACTGCCCCGTTCGGTTTGGACATTTCCTCCGGAGGTGGCTCCCACAGCCGGTGCAACAGAAGGCTTAGGAGTAGAGGATGCAGCAGGAGCTACCGATGGTTTTGGGGTCGGGACAGGAGTAGGGGAAGGCGACGGGCTCGGTGAAGGACTCGGAGAAGGAGAGGGTGAGAAAAGAGCATATGTAAAAGGCGAAGGGGAGGGGGTAGGCTCCTGATTAGCAAAAAAAGATTTGCTTCCGGCATAAATTGTTAACCCTGCCAGGGAGAAAAAAAATAAAATCAGGGGTAGGGAAATGACACCAAAACTATTTAATCTGGGCATTACCCTCCATCGTGCCAGAGTCGATATTATTTTGCGAGTTACTATTATGTAACACCAGAGTCAATTCTATTGCGAAGCAATCGGCAAGGTTCTTAAAAACCTAAGTCTGAGATTGGTGGTTTCTACTTAAACACAATGGCATTCGGTAATTGTCTCCCAGGCCCGGAATTACCTTTTTGCGCAGCAAAATGGCAAGCTCCGCTTATCTTTTTGCGTAGCAAAATGGCAAAGCGTAGAATAGAAATAGCTCAAGTTGGAGACAAATTATTTGAATACGATAGCGTTAGGAAGTTGCCTCCCAGGTCCTGCTTTATACCCTCCATTATAAAGAGCTATTGATCCCCCACCGTCCAAATTTAGCGCGTACTTGGCGCCTAAGGATTTAAAAATATTGGCAAAATCAAACATGTCAACGTTATAAGCGACAACCAAAAAGATATTTGAATCATTAAAACCCATTCCGCCTTTGGTGCCTTTTGATGATTGTTTGGCTGAAAGTGTGCCTCCTTCGACCGTGATATGTCCGTCATTTAAGATCCCCGGATAATTCACAATCGCGGCTCTGATTCCGTCAACCCGGCCGGCATCCTGCCGGTAATGATACGAGCCGTCGTAATAAATCATGCTTCTTCCTCCCCAGCCCAAATTGCCTTCATTGATCCATTTGCTTAAACGGGTATTATAAACCGGAAAATCAAAGGAATCTTTTTTAGAAGCGCAATCGGCATAGTCGGCCGGACAGGTATAAGTGCCGTGAATTCCGGCAAAAGCTCCGAAGTGGTTAATATAATCGGCCAGGGGTTTTTTCGGGCAATCGGCGGCGCAATCCGAATCGTTGGCCGTATCGGTAATCATCTGGACACCGATCGGTAAGGTGACAACAGTGGCCCGGAAAGAGCCGATGGCGGTTTGGATATTGCCTCCGGAACTGGCGCCGACAGCCGGTGCGCTCGAGGGTTTAGGTGTGGGGGAAGCTGCAGGAGCGACCGATGGTTTTGGTCCGCCAGCCGGCGGAGGAGTAGGGGAGGGAGAAGAAGATGGTGACGGTGACGGACTTGGGCTCGGGGAAGGGCTTGGTGAGGGTGAGGGCGTGAATCCGCCAGTCGGCGGATAAGACGGGGAAGGGGAGGAGAATAATTTTTTATCGGCAATAAAGGATTTTCCGGCTGTATAAATAGCAAATCCTCCCAGAATAACAATTGCTAAAATAATCGGTAAGGAAATAATACCTAAATTATTCAATCTGGACATTAAATTGATGGTAACAAAAATTTAGAATTCTTGAAATGGGAAGTATGAGGCGAGATTTTGAAGTGAGATGTTTGAAGATATGATCACTGCTCAAAAAATTCAAAAAATCATTTTCCCATTTCCCACCTCCAACTTCAAAGTTTCAACTCTTAAACAATCCTTTAATCCAAATTCCCCTACCCTGGTTCTTTTTAATTCTTTAACGTATCCGCCGACTTTTAAAGCTTCCCCGAGCTCGCGGGCGAGGGAACGGATATAAACACCGGGGCCGGTCACGACGTTAAGTTTTAACAGCGGCCAGTTATAGTCAAGAATTGTGATTTCTTTTATCAGTACCTGCCTTTTTCCGAGCAAAACTTTTCTCCCTTTTCGGGCATCTTCGTAAGCTCTGACCCCTCCCCTTTTTACCGAACTGTAAACAGGCGGCATCTGCCAAATTTCCCCGATGAATTGTTGTAATGCCTTAGTAACCTTAGTCGCCTCAGGTGCCTCAGTCACCCCCTCCGCCGGCTGGCGGACCGTCTTCTCCCCTTCTTCATCATCGGTCGTGCTGGTTTTCCCCAGCTCGATTAAAACTTCGTATTCTTTTTCTTTCTCCAGTTCGGCGAATAATTTTCTGGTCGATTCCCGGCCGATTCCGACAACCAAAACGCCTTCGGCTAAAGGATCGAGTGTCCCCGCATGCCCGACTTTTTTAATACCGGTAATTTTTTTAATTTGGGCGATTATTTGAAAAGAAGTCGGACCTTTGGGTTTAAATATAGGGAGAATCATATAA
>Ga0209542_10016320_pt1 | contig 12331 bp, 10 predicted proteins | sample RifCSPhighO2_01_FD_184028 | JGI IMG/M metagenome (GOLD analysis project Ga0209542, IMG submission 184028) | Soil microbial communities from Rifle, Colorado - Rifle CSP2_plank highO2_0.1 (SPAdes) (version 2) | ecosystem: Environmental > Terrestrial > Deep subsurface > Rock core/Sediment ...
GGTCTGCATCTGCGTCATGAAGAAGTATGCGCGAGGGAAGCATGTCACCAGCCTGGAACCTGGTTAGCCCTTCTTCAACATCTTCACCCAGAGAAACTGACCTGGCCACTTTCTGAAGTCCAACGATTTGCCCCAGCCTAACAAGAGCCACTTCGATATTTAGTTCGTTCACGTCGATTAGAATCACCGAAGGGGGAACGCCTTCGGTGGATTTGAGATGGTGCACTATCGCTTCAGTGGTAACTACAAACCCTATGGGTTTAATTTCCAGTTTTTGGCAAACTGAACGGAGATAAGGTTGGTAGTGCGAGGAGATTTTTTCTCCGTCAACCCACTGTTCCGGAAGGCCGAAGACTACTTTTTTTGGTTCTCTGCCCGGAGGGCCTTTGAAATTTTGAATTGCGACAGAAATGGCTGTGTCGGAGGCGTTGGTAAGATCGTCTATTTCCTTTCCTTGCCACGGGGAAGACGAACTGGTGGAAATGATATGCGTCTTGCCGTTTATTACCGACCAGATTGCGGCTTTGACTGCGTGGAAAGAGATTTCGATTGCAAGAAAATACTCTCTTTCTTCTTCCTTGCTGCCTGCAATTTTTGAGATTAAGTTAGGTATTTCCATCGAGCAGAGGTTTTTTTGAAATAAATTGGATTTTTATGATTACGGGGCAGATATTTTTGCGTAAATACGTCGGATGCCCGAACCGGCCGATTCTTCCTTGATTATCTTAATATGTCCAATTTCTCCTGTCGAGACGACGTGGGGTCCGCCGCAAAGCTCTCTGCTATACCAATTTTCCGGCATGCCTATGGTATAAACGGAAGCTTTCTCGGGATATCTTTCCGGAAAGAAAGCCAGCGCCCCTTCTGAAAGGGCTTTTGGCTTGGACATTTCCTGGTGGGTCACCGGGAGATTCTCGATAATTTTTCGGTTTATTATCGTTTCGACTTGGATTATTTGATTAGTGCTCAACTTGTCCGGGTGGGTAAAGTCGAATCTAAGCCGTCGTGAAGTGATATTACTGCCCGCCTGGTGGGTGTTCTCGCCCAACACGTCACGAAGAGCCTGGTGGAGAAGATGTGTGGCGGTGTGATATCTGACAACAATCTCTGATTGGTCAGCCAATCCGCCTTTGAACATGCCAGATGAAGCGGTGCGAGAAAGTTCCTGGTGCTTTTGAAATTCTGTGTCGAATTTGAACTTATCTAGAGTCTTGCCTTGCTGCTTGACTATCTCCTGGGTCAATTCGAACGGAAAACCATAGGACTGAAAAAGATTGAATGCCACCTTTTCGTCTATGTTTTGTTGCGAGATTAGAATTTGATTTCCTTTGTGTAATCCTGATAAAAATCTATCGGCTTCAAGCCCTATTTCAGCATGTATCTCGTATAAATGTTTTTCTTTAAAGTAGATCGGTCGATAGGTTTCTATTATGGATTTACAGATATGGGGTATGGTTTTGAGGACCGGGATGTCTAATTTCACCAGCTTAAAGACTGCCCTACGGATTAATCGTCTCAGAACGTAGCCGCTATTTTTATTCGATGGGAGAACGCCGTCGGTGACCAAGAAAGTTGAGGCCCGGAAGTGATCTGTGATAATTTGCATGTCAGTCGAGTTCTTTTCGTATGTGGCTCCGGATTGGTTTTCCAATACAGAAATAGCCGGCAAGAACAAGTCAGTTTTAAAGATGTCCGTACAGTCGTTTACTGCCGCAGTAAGCCGTTCTAATCCCCCACCAAAATCAACGTTTTTCTGGGGAAGTTCTGTTAGGGTTCCGTCGGTTTTTTTCTGAAATTGCATAAAAACCGAGTTGCCGATTTCCAAAAATCTGCCGCAGTCGCAATTGGGATGGCATTTCTGGTCTCTAAACTTAGAGTTTTCGTGGAGTTTAAGCTCTGACCCGAAGTCGAAAAAAACTTCGGAGTCGGGGCCACCGGGTTCATCTGTGGGCATATTTTCTGGTTCTCCGGAACGAGACCACCAGTTTTTGGAAGCCGGATAGGCAAAAATGCGTTCATTTTCTTTAGCGTCTATTCCCTTCTGGGCAAAAATTTCCTTCCAGATATTCACGGACTCCGTGTCTTTCGGGACAGAATCGTTACCGGCAAATACAGAGACATAAAGGCGACGGGGGTCGAGTCCGAGTTTGTTCGTCAGAAATTCAAACTTCCAAGGCAATTGTTCTTTTTTGAAGTAATCCCCTAACGACCAGTTGCCGAGCATTTCGAAAAAGGTTGTGTGGCGGCCATCGCCTACTTCATCTATATCCTGGGCGCGGAGACATTTCTGGCTATTTACCAATCTTTTGCCTTGAGGGTGAGCTTGACCGAGGAGATAGGGAATAAGCGGTTGCATCCCGGAGCTGGTGAAAAGAGTGGTGGGATCGTTTTCAGGAACCAGGGGCGATGAGGGGACTAGGACGTGATTCCTGGGAAAAGAGCCGAAAAAATCAAAAAAGTGCTGACGAACTTGTGGAGATGTCATGAGAAAAACGATTTTACCAAAAGCTGTTTACGAAGTTCGGCCATTCCCGCTTAGATGGCTAAGAAGTTTTTTACCTTTCTTCTCAATATTGGTTATCGGAGAGGATATTTTTTCTTCTAGTTCGTGGGTTTTTTCCGACATAAGATCTGGTAGATCTTCCAGCAGTTGACGTCCTTTCTTTTTAAGCTTGTGTCGAAAATCGCTACCTTCTTCTGTGCCGAGCAAGATTGCCAGAGTCGCTCCGACGATGCTGCCCAGAATTATACCGGCGAGGAAATCGTGGTCCGGTTTCGCTTGGTTTTTTGGGTCCATGTGTTTTATTTCTCCATGATTTTTTTAAAAAATGACGATCCCTGTTTGAAGCCTTTGATCAGTCGGGAAAGCGTGGATACCGGACGAGCAAAAGCGTTAGAAACAAAGCTGATGTCGGAAAGTATTTGATCGATTTTTTCCATTGACTGACGAAATTGTTTGAGAACTACGATCAGGTGGGCTGTGGCTATGGTGGCAACAAGAGAGAAAGCAAAAACAGAGAGGGTTATTATAAGGCGTGAGGACTCCTCGGTCATTTTGAATTTTTTTAAGTATAACTCCCGGGGTGAAACTGCGAAAGACTCTGGTTTTCAAGGTATGGCCTGGATTGTTCTTTGAATTGTGTTGACTTTACCTCTTTTGTCTGTAACTTTTATGGTGATTTCGTTTTCCCCGGGAACGAGGCTTATGATGAATTTGAATTGGCCGGAGGATGAAATTTTTATTTCTTCTCCATTGATGAGAACTTGTGTCTCGGGATCAGTTTTACCCACGATTTCTGCTGAGTTTCCTTTTATCTCTGCATTTTGCTGGGGAGCTTCAATTTTTATGGGGGGAGGAGAAATAAAAATCATGTATTCGCGATAAAGATAAACGGAGAGCAGAATGAGGATTACGGCTGCTGATGCTGCCAGGGTGTGATTCGGAGTCCAGGAGACAGGCGAATCGGTCAGGGGTTTGACTATTCCTCTGGGGATAATCTGACCTGACTTGTCTTCTATAAAGTCCCGCCGGAACAGTGCAAGCAACGTATTGGGGTTAAGGCCTAGTGCTTGACCATAGTTGCGGATAAACCCTCTTGCAATGGTGGCTGATGGCAGTTGGTGATAGGCGTCTTCCTCTAGGCTTTGAAGGAATTTTAACTGAATCCTGGTGTTGGTTGCGATTTGGGTTAAATCTAGATTCTGGGCAAGACGTTCTTTTTTGAGGATTTGTCCTACTGTTTTCATTATTTCTTAACAAGATTCCGGCTATTAATAGTTTTGGTTTTCTAACCCAGACTTTTTAAGGAGAGGGGGTTTTGATTGATGGTTGTCTGTTTGTGGGTTTAGGCTGATTGGAGCGAGGAGATGTACTGCTCGTAGCTTTTATAGAGAACGTCTCTGGGTTTGGCTCCCTCGCCGGGACCGATTATTCCCGCGTGTTCGAGCTCATCCAGGATTCTCGCTGCTCTGGCGTACCCGATACTAAGTCGACGCTGGAGAAGAGAAGCGGAGGCTTTGTCGTGCTGGGTGATAACTTTGATGGCTTCTTCGAACAATTCATCCCGGTCTTCAGATGTAACTCCGGTAGCTAACTTCTTTCCCCCTTTAAGAGATGGGGCCATGGTGGTGACTTCCTCGGTATATTGAGGGGCAATCCCTTGCGTCTTGATAAAATCGATTAGTTTTCTGATTTCTCCGTCTGAGACAAAGGCTCCTTGTATGCGGGTGGGTTTTGCCTGGTCTGGGGGGATAAAAAGCATGTCGCCTTTGCCAAGAAGTTTTTCCGCTCCCGGGCCGTCTATTATGACTCTGGAATCAATCATTGAGGAGACGGCAAATGAAATCCGAGATGGGATATTTGCCTTGATCAGCCCAGTTATGACATCGACTGACGGTCTCTGGGTGGAGATTACTAAATGAATGCCTGTGGCTCTTGCCATCTGGGCGATTCTGGTGATTGCGTCTTCGACTTCTACGGGCGCAAAAAGCATAATATCTGCTAGTTCGTCGACAATGATGACTATATAGGGGAGGGCCTGGAAACCGGACATCTCATTGTAGCCTTCGATATTTCTTACCCCGACTTCTGCGAAAAGTTTGTACCTGCGATCCATTTCCGACATTGCCCATTTTAAAGCCGAGAGAACTTTCTCAACTTCGACAATTACTGGAGTAAGCAGATGGGGAATTCCGTTATATTGGGTTAATTCGACCCGTTTTGGGTCAACAAGAATCAGTTTTAATTCTGACGGAGAGGTTCTGAAAAGAAGAGAGGCGATGAAGGCGTTTATGGAAACTGATTTGCCTGAGCCAGTGGAACCTGCAATTAGGACGTGGGGCATTTTCCCAAGGTCGTAGCTGATTGGTCGACCTGAAACATCAAGCCCCAATGCGATTTGAAGCTTGGATTTTGACTTCTGCATGGCGTCTGATTCAAGCATTTTCCTTAATGTTACAAACTCCGGTGAACGGTTGGGGAGCTCGATACCAACCAAGGAACGGCCGGGTATGGGGGCCTCGATTCTGATTTGACCTGTCGGAGCTGCGAGTGCAAGGGCCAGGTCGTTTGCGAGACCGGTGATTTTGCTTAATTTTGTACCCAAGCCCACTTCGATAGCGTATTGGGTGACCGCAGGCCCCAGATTGACTTCCACGACACGGGCAGCGATACCGAAGGATTCAAGAGTTTTCTCGATCACTGCGGCATTGCCTTTGATGTCTCCCCTGTCTGCCTTGCCACCGACGGAGTCCAAGAGCAACGAGAGTGGGGGGTAACGCCATATCTGGTCGGATGCTGTGGGCAGATTGGTGACAAGGGACGGGGACAGTTCAGGTTTGACAGGCGATACGGGCGTTGCCGTGGGGGAAGTTATCCTGGGGGATAGTTTGTCCGAGGGATTATCTGACACACCCCGGATTTTCATTTGGGACGCGGGAATAAATTTGCTTTTTCCTTTTGAAATGTTTTTTAGCAAAAGGCTCCCTTTTTCAAGAAAATCGATTATTTGATCTACGGAAGTGTTTAAGAGAACTAAAAAGCCTATAAGGACGGCTCCCGCCAGAATCAGCCATGCTCCGACTGAAGTTACCATGGTCGAAAGATTAAGCCAGAGTTGTTGTCCCAGAGTGCCTGATTTTGATAATCCGGCGAGGGCGAAAACGAGCAGTCCCCCTCCAAGAATAACGTTGGGTTGATTGAGAGCGGTCTTACGAGAAGAGAACATAAGGGCGGTAACCAGCAGAAGGAAAGGCAAGAAGATGGTAGTCCAGCCGAAAAAGTTAAGGAGAAGGTCGTTTAAGGTGATAAGAAGAATTCCCTGGCGTGTAAAGGAAAGGACTACCAGAACTGAAAACAGAAGCAATGCTACCAGGGTGACTGAAAAAAGAGTGTGCTTTTTAAGCTTAAATTTGAAACTCCTTTTTCCAAAAGGGGTGTGGCGTCTTGACATAAGAAGTGCTTAATGAAAATTATAACAGGTTTGGCTTCGTTGTTCGGGCCTTTTATACTTCCACCACTACTGGTAAGACCATTGGCCTCCGGCCTGTCTGGGAAAAGAAGAATCTTCCCAATTTTTCTATGACCCGTTCCCTGATGACCCTGATTTCCGTGGTTTTAATTTGAACAGTGATGGCTTGGTGAACTTCTTTCTTGGCTTGATTTATAAGCTGCTCATTGCTTTTGCCATATACAAAGCCGCGACTTATGATGTCGATTGCGATCGGATTGGCTGAAACTTGATCTAACTGGATAACCACTACAACTATTCCTTCTTCAGCGAGGACTTGGCGATCACGCAATACAACCTGGCCTACGTCTCCCACTCCAAGACCGTCGACCAAGATATTTCTGACATCAATCTTTCCCTTGATTGCTACCTGATCAACCCCGGAGACCTCTACTATTTCCCCATTTTGGGGAATGAGAATCGATGTTTGCTCGTATCCGAGTTTTTGGGCCATTAAGCTGTATTGCTTCATGTGGCGCATTTCTCCTCCGGTTGGGACGATATACCTGGGCTTGGCTAAGACTAAAAGCAACATCATGTCGTGTTGGCCACCGTGGCCACCGACGTGGAGGTTTTCGGCAATATTGCTGTAGATTACATTTGCTCCCAGTTTGGTGAAGCGATCGATAAGGGAATGGACCGCACCCTCGGTTCCAGGGATGTAATCGGGCGAAGAGAAGATTATTTTATCGGATTTTTTTATTTGCACGGTTTTGTGTTCGCTGTTGGCAATGCGGTCGAGAGCAGAACCTGGCTGGCCTTGACTGCCGGAAACAAGATAGGTAATCTGACTGTCCGGAAGGCGGAGGGATTGTTCGGGCGTCACAAATACCTGGCGGGGAAATTTAAGGTAGCCAAGTTTTATGGCCAGTTCAACTTTTTTCTCGAGGCTTCTGCCTACAAGAATGACTTTTCTCTGATGGTTTATGGAGGCGGTGATGGCTTGATGAAACCTGGAGATGTTTGATGAAAGGGTGGTGATTATGATTCTCCCCTTCCAATGGTTGAGCTCTCTTTCAAATGTCTCGTTTAAGATATTTTCGGAAGGAGTGGGGCCTTTGTTTTCGGCACCAAGGCAGTCTGTGAGCATCAGGGTTACACCTTTGGCAGAAAAAGAGGCAATTTTGGCCAGGTCCGGCTTGACTCCGTCTACCGGAGTCCAATCGAATTTGTAATCCGGGCCATGATAGATATTTCCAACCGGTGTCTGGATGAAAATATGCTGGGCATCGGGAGTGGAGTGATTGATCCTGATAAAATCGAGGGTGAAAGCCCCCAGTTTTAGAGATTTAGAAGGATCGACAACGATGATTCTCTGTGTCAGACCTGAATCCTGAAGTTTGAGTTGGGCAAATCCTGCGGTTAAGGGTGATGGGGCGTAGACTGGAACCGGGAGATGGGGAAGTATAAACGGTAGTGCTCCGGTATGGTCGTCGTGGCCGTGAGTAAGAACCAGCCCTTTGATCCTGCCTATTTTGTCTTTGAGATAAGAAGTGTCGGGGATAAGGAGATCTACCCCGAGCATCTCTTCTGAAGGGAACCCGATTCCGCAATCAATCAGGAGAATGTCCCCCTGGGGGAGTAATTCGTACACGTACATGTTGGTGGTAACGTTGCCGAAGCCCCCCAGGGAGATGATCCGGAGCTGATTTCTGGAATCAATTTTGGGACGGATGAATTGCATTGGGGTTTGGGTTTATTAAATGGGCTTATTAAAATAGTGATGACTGGGTCGGTTTGGTCACTTGCAGCGCTTCCGGGCCGGGCGGGGAAAGTGAATCTTTCTCTTTCAGGATATCAGAGAGTTTGTGAAAGTCGCTGAGGAAATAGCTCATTGTCTGCCCGGCCCTAAGGGCTGCGGCTGGATGAAACATTGGAAAGATTACCAAAGACAGGGGTTCGGAATAAGAAGGTGGATTCCAAATAATGCGACGGGGCTGGCCGTGAATTTTTGAAATCGATTGAGAGAAAAGAAATTTGGCCATCGAGAACCGGCCAAGGGTAATAATAATTTGAGGTCGGATGATTGAGATTTGACGGTCGAGCCAATCACGACAGGCCTCGATCTCTTCGGGCAAGGGATCGCGGTTCTCGGGGGGGCGGAATTTGACGATATTGGTTATATAAACTTCTTCCCGCTTGAGCCCTATCTCTTTTAAAGATTTTTCTAAAAGTCGCCCCGCAGCCCCCACAAATGGACGACCAACCTGGTCCTCGTGAAATCCGGGTGCTTCCCCGATAAACATCGCTTGGGTGTCGGGATTTCCTTCTCCCGGGACAGGATGATTTGCATTTTTGGCTATTTCCAGGCTTTTAAAGGCCTGGATTTCAAGGGCGATTTTGTCCAACTGGTTGGTTTTTTCTTGGGTAGTCATATGGTTTTTGACGTTTGAGTTGAGAGGTGAGTTTTTGTCGATACTAAACCGGTAGATACTGCTTGATGTTTTCCTGAGTCAAGTTGAATCGCTGGCCTTTTCCTTCCACAATCAAACGAGCAATTTTGCGGCAGATACCATTGATGGTTCGGCTAAGAGTCCTTACTCCAGCATCAAAACCCAAAGGGCGGACTATGTTGGGCCAGACTTGGTCGTCGATTATGATTGTTCCCGGGGGAATGCCTGTCTCCTGCATATTTTTAGGGAGAAGATAGTCCCTGCCGATTGTGATTTTTTCTAGGTCTGTATAGGAGGGCATGGACATTATTTCCAAACGGTCGAGTACGGCTGTTGAAATGTTATTGGTGTTGTTGGCTGTGGCTATAAATAAAACTTCTGAAAGGTCAAACGGATGGTCAATGTAATGGTCGGTAAAAGCATGATTCTGCTCCGGATCTAAAAGCTCGACTAAAACGCCCATGATGTCTGACCGAGCGTGCTCGGATACGCGATCTATTTCGTCCAGAAGAATAACCGGATTTTTGACACCGACTCGACGCATGGCTTTTATTACCTGACCAACTTCCGCGTCGGGACGAACCCGGGATTGGCCGCGAAGATCCAGGGCGTCACCCATGCCTCCAAAGGGAATTCTGGCAAATTGCCGGCCCATTGCCAAGGCGATGCTTTTGGCAATAGTGGTTTTGCCCGTGCCCACCAGTCCAACAAAAAAAAGGATGGGGGCGCGAGACGATTTGAAACTTTCGCCATGGGAAACGGCGTTTTTGATGTTGAGCTGGAGCACGGCTAAATATTCAAGGATTCTTTCTTTTATTTCCGGCATGCCATGGTGCGATTGATTTAGGACTTGTTGGGCGTGGTTAAGATCCAGGACATCCTGGCTGCGATTTTGCCACGGAAGATTTACCACCCACTCGACGTAGTGGCTGATTTGATCGAACTCTCTAGTAAATTCTCCCCCCCGTCTGGCCATTTCGGCGACGACGTTTAATTTTTCGACGATCGAATCTTTAAGGGCCGAGGGTGCGGGAGAGGATTCTACAGATGACTGGAGAGATTGGATTTGGATAAAGATATCTGTCGACATAGGCCTGGTTTCAAGTTTAAACGAGGGGGAACTTTTGAACAACAGGAGGGGTTAACAGATAGAGACCAAAACGAACTGAAGAGGATCAAAGAATGGGGGTGTTTTTAATCATTCAGCGGCGGGGGCCACGGCTCTGGCTGCTCCTGTTGGGACGGAAAAAACCTCCAGGCCGGGCGGGGGAAGTTGAACGATGGTCACGGGTGTTACCGCCGCGGGGTTGGCCTCCATTCTCACGTTTGGCCGCTTCTTCTTGGGGAGAAAGCATGGTGAGACTGATGCGGCCCGTTTCATCTATGTTGATTACACGGACGTGGACTTTTTGGCCTTCCTTGACTATTTGAGAGGGATCGCCGACATAACCAGTGGACATCTGGCTTACATGAACTAACCCGTCTTTTCCCGGCAGGATATTGACGAACGCACCGAAGGGCTGAATCCGCGCGACCGTGCCGTCGTATTCTTCGCCTGCTTGAGCTTCATGAGTAAGGCCTTCGATCCAGGCAACAGCGGCTTTGACTCCTGTTTCGTCGGGACCTGAAACAAAGACCATCCCGTCGTCGTTTACATCGATGACGCTGTTTGTGTCGGCCATAAGTTTTCTGATCACTTTGCCTCCGGGGCCGATAAGCTCGCCTATCTTTTCAACGGGAATTTTGACCGATGTGATTTTGGGAGCATAGACGGAGACGCTAGGTCTGGGGGACGGGATGACTTTGAGCATTGAGTCAAGTATTTGCAGGCGGGCGATTTTTGCTTGAGCTAGCGCTTTCCGGCAAATTTCCAGGGTGAGTCCAGGGATTTTGACGTCGAGCTGGATGGCGGTAATGCCGGTTTCTGTTCCGGCTACTTTGAAGTCCATGTCTGTGTGGTGGTCCTCAAGGCCAATGATGTCGGTGAGGAGAAGGAAATCGCCGGTATTTTTGGGATAATCGTCGGGTGTAACTAAACCTACAGAAATGCCCGCAACGGGAGAGGAGAGCGGAACTCCCGCGTCCATAAGAGAAAGAGTCGAGCCGCAGGTTGAAGCCATGCTGGTTGACCCGTTTGAGCTTAAAATTTCCGATACTACGCGGATGGCGTAAGGAAAATCTTGTTCAGCGGGGATGACGGGAGAAAGCGCTCTCTCAGCCAAAGCCCCGTGGCCGATTTCGCGTCTGCTGGAAAACCCCACTCTTCCGGTCTCGCCGGTTGAGAACGGAGGAAAGTTGTAATGATGCATATAGCGTTTGGTTTCCTCGCCTTCTGCTGATTCGAGGGATTGACTTAGGGAGGGTGAGCCAAGGGTGGTGACGGTCAGTGCCTGGGTCTGGCCGCGCTTAAATACAGCGGATCCGTGAACCCGCGGAAGAACTCCTACGCTGATATCCAAAGCCCGGATCTCATCGGGTTTTCTGCCATCCGGTCTCTTTTTGTCTTCGAGGATGTTTTTCCGGATGGTTGAATGAAGCAGGTCTTCGATTATTTTCCTTACCTCTCCCCTTCCTTCTTCGGGGAATTGTTCCGATATTACCCGTTTGATTTCAGCCAGGTCACTCCCGCCTTCTTTTTTGGCATGATTGACTACGAATTCGGCGATTTTTTCTTTGGCGAGCTTTTGGACTTCTTTGATTAGGCCGGGATCGGTTTGGGATGGAGTCACCATTATTTTATCTTTTCCGACTTCACTAGTTAAGTCGTTTATGAGAGAGATTACTTCCTGGTTATGGGAAAAAGCAGTCTCGATGGCAGTGGCCATTTGCTCTTCGGGGACTTGCTTTGCACCTGCTTCGATCATATCGATCAGCTGGTTGGTGCTGGTGACTACCAGATCAAGCTCTACCCCGGAACGGTTACCGTTATCCGGATTAATTATAAGTTTTCCGTCTTCCAGGCCTATCCTGACTGCAGCTACCGGGCCAGCCCAGGGAATAGGGGAAATCGAGAGCGCTGCAGAAGTTGCGATAATGCCCAGGATGTCGGCGTCGTTTATCGTATCCACTGAAAGGACCATTACTCCCACTTGAACCTCGTGGTTGTATTCTTTGGGGAAAAGCGGCCTGATGGAACGATCGATCAGCCGACCTGATAAAACTTCGGCGTCTGTGGGACGGCCTTCGCGCTTCACCCAGCGGGAGCCTTTGATTCTGCCTCCGGCATAGAGTCTTTCTTGATAGTCGACGCTGAGGGGGAAATAGTCGAGCGATGTCTCTGCGGGGTTTATGACTGCCGTGGCCAGAACGACGGTGTCCCCGTAACGAGCCAGGACGCTACTGGTTGCCTGTTCTGCAAAACGACCGACTTCCAGGGTGAGTGTCCTTCCGGCTAATTCTTTTGACTTGGAGATTAATGTCATTGAGTTTGAATTTTTCTTAGAAAAAAAGGGGGGGTGGTTTTTTTTATTTGGGTAACCCAAGTTTTTGAACGACGACTTTATATCGTTCCTCATCCTTTTTTAACAGATAGTTTAAGAGACGACGACGCTTGCTGACCATGGAGAGAAGCCCTCGGCGCGAGTGGACATCCTTTTTATGCTCTTTCAGGTGGGAGGAAAGTTTGTTGATTTTCTCCGTTAAAAGGGCAATTTGGACTTCCGGGGAACCCGTATCGTCTTTGCTGGTTGCAAACTGGGTAATGATCTTTTTTTTTGTGTCGGTCAAGAGAGCCATAATTCCTAAGTTTTTTGATATTTCGAATCGATCCGGCTAATGTTTTAAACCCCAATAAAGAATCAAGAGATAGGGCATCAGCGAGGACTGTGGCCAGCCAGGCTGGTGTTAATTTCTCTTGATCTCTGAGTGACTTTAGGATTGTAGCAGAAAACAGACTGATCCACAATCAGTACTTGTTGATAATTGTTGCTG
>Ga0209542_10016321_pt1 | contig 12331 bp, 10 predicted proteins | sample RifCSPhighO2_01_FD_184028 | JGI IMG/M metagenome (GOLD analysis project Ga0209542, IMG submission 184028) | Soil microbial communities from Rifle, Colorado - Rifle CSP2_plank highO2_0.1 (SPAdes) (version 2) | ecosystem: Environmental > Terrestrial > Deep subsurface > Rock core/Sediment ...
GCGATTTTCGTGAAGCCATGTATCATGCGTACGTCACTCGCGCCTCTGATCAAGGCCCCAAGGCACAGGAGTGGAATAATTCAGACGTGATGGTGAAAATTCTTCAAGCACGCACCGAGCTTGCTCAATTACTAGGCTTTCATAATTATGCCGAAAAATCATTAGCCACGAAAATGGTAAAAAAAACGAGTGATGTTCTCGCCTTTTTGGAAGCATTAGGCGCCCACTCTAAGGAAAAAGCACGCGAAGAATTTAAATCGCTATCCCATTATGCAAAAACAAAATGGAGTGTTCACGAGTTAAAGCCGTGGGATATCGCCTATTATTCGGAAAAATTGCGACAAGAACAATACAATATTTCCCAGGAAACCTTACGTCCTTATTTTCCCGAACCTCGAGTTTTAGAAGGATTATTTTTAATTACCGAAAAATTATTCGGCGTAAAAATTGAACGAGTAGAACATTTTGATAGCTGGGATAAGCATGTAAAATTATTTTCTATTCTTCATCACGATGGCTCGATACGCGCCCAATTTTATATGGATTTATACGCACGCAAACATAAACGCGGGGGCGCATGGATGGATGAATGCCGTGTGCGTCGTCAATTACCCAATGGTAAAATTCAAATTCCTGTAGCCTATGTGACGTGTAATTTTAATGCGTCCGTCGGTAAAGACCCTGCTTTATTTACGCATGACGAAGTGGAAACGCTGTTTCATGAATTTGGGCACGCGCTTCAACATATGCTGACCACCGTTAATTATTCCGAAGTCTCGGGCATTAATGGCATTCCCTGGGATGCAGTAGAGGTAGCCAGTCAATGCAATGAAAACTGGGCATGGGAAAAAGAGGGTTTACACTTTATTGCTACTCATTATAAAACGGAAGAACCCTTGCCGGATTCTTTATATGAAAGCATGATTGCAGCTAAAAATTTTCAATCCGCGATGCAAATGGTACGCCAATTAGAATTTTCACTGTTTGATTTTCACCTACATATGAAAACCGATGTGCACGAATCCAAGCAAATTCAACACGTATTGGATGCAGTGCGCAAAGAGGTGTCGGTGGTTCCTGTTCCTTCTTACCATCGTTTTCAACACAGTTTTGGGCATATTTTTGCCGGAGGTTATGCTGCGGGTTATTACAGTTATAAATGGGCCGAGGTGATGGCAGCTGATGCGTTTTCTTTATTTAAAGAACGGGGGATTTTCGACCATGAGACGGCGCAACGTTATCTGACGTTTATTTTGGAGCCGGGAGGATCTCGAGAGTTTGATGGGTTGTTTCGGGAATTTAGAGGGCGGGATCCTGATATAAAAGCCTTGTTAGAGCAAACGGGTATTACGGCGTAATAGGAAGAGAAAAAAATTATGACAGACAAAACCCTTCAGAAAAGAAATGCGGCCAAGAAAGCGCTGGCGTATGTAAAAGGTCACGACATTATTGGGGTGGGAACGGGATCTACGACGGCTTATTTTATTGAAGGGCTTGCGGAGTATCGAGGACGGTTAGAAGGGGCGGTGGCAAGCTCCGTGGATACGAAACAACGCCTTAAGGCGGTAGGTATTCCGGTGTTGGAATTGAATTCGGTTAATAAAATTTCTCTCTATATCGATGGGGCGGATGAATTTAATAATCATGGTTACTTAATTAAAGGGGGCGGCGGCGCACTGGCGCGAGAAAAAATTATTGCGAGCGCCTCAGAACAATTTATTTGTATCGTAGGAAAAGATAAAGAAGCGGTGGTGTTAGGCCATTTCCCGGTAGCGATTGAGGTATTGCCGATGGCACGCAGTTTTGTAGCACGCGAATGTTTAAAACGAGGGGGAGATCCTGTGTATCGACAAGGCTTCCAAACCGATAATGGGAATGTGATTTTGGACGTGTATAATTTTGATATTTCCAGCCCTTCTGCCCTGGAAACGGAACTTAATAATATCCCCGGCGTTGTGTGCAATGGCATCTTTGCCCATCGCAAAGCGGATATTATTTTGGTGGGTCGCGAGGATGGGGTGACGACCCTGACAATTTAGCTTATAATGCCGGCCGATTATGACACAGCACGCACACGACAGTTTTAAAATTATTCGAGACCTGGCCCCCGATTTTACCCCTCAGTTGGTAATTGTGTGCGGCTCGGGCCTTCATGTGATTATTGATCAGCTTGAAGATCCTATTGCCATTTCTTACAGTGACTTACCCGGTTTTCATGAGCGGGCTGTGGAAGGGCAAGCGCCTCAACTTTTTTTAGGCACCTTGGCTGGCAAACCGGTGGCAGTGCTAGGCAGTCGAGCACATGTTTATCAAGGAGCTACCCGTACGGAATTGCTCACCCCCATTCGCACGATGAAATTACTCGGGGCACAGTTGCTGTATGCGACCAATGCGTCCGGTTCTTTGCGTCCGGAAGTGGCACCCGGTCATTTAGTCGCCGTAACGGATCATATTAATTTTTTATTTCAAAATCCCCTCGTGGGTAGTAACGATGAAGAATTTGGGCCTCGTTTTGTGTCGATGGATACAGCATACGATCCTGAGTTACGAAAGCTTTTGAAAGAATGCGCGCGCTCTTTACATATTCCATTGGCAGAAGGCGTTTATCTAGCGACCTTAGGCCCCACGTTTGAAACACCGGCTGAAATTCGGGCTTTTCGTACGTTAGGAGCAGATTTGGTAGGTATGTCGACCGTACCCGAAGTGATTGTGGCTCGACATTGTGGTATGCGGGTGGTTGTAGTATCCGCGATTACTAATTTAGCCGCGGGCATGAATCCACGCCCCTTAAGTCATGAAGAAACCTTAGCAGGCGCTAAACTCGGTGCTGATAATTTAATAAAATTAACCGAGTGCTTCGTTAAAACCCTATCGTTATAAAACTTTGGGAGGGCAGACCACGGTCTGCCCCTACGAAGAAAGAGAGATCTTTTCCCTTTTGAAAGGGAGATCTTTCCCCTTTTGTAGGGGTCGACCGTGGTCGACCCGAATCTTAGATACTGGAGATGAACCCATGGACGAATTAGAACGCACGCGATTAATTTCTTATTTAGACTTCACCCGCCTTAATGAGCCCGATTCTCTTGAGGCTGTTCACGATTGGTGTCTTCAGGCTAAAACTCCAAAAGGGTTTGTTGCTGCTGTTTGCGTGTACCCAGACTATGTCTATACCGCTAAACTGGCTCTGCAACACACACCGATTAAAATTGCCACCGTTGTAAATTTTCCAGAAGGCAACCAATCCATTCATGCCGTCAGCGCTGTTATTCAAGAAAGTATTGAAAAGGGGGCTGATGAAATCGATGTGGTAATGCCACCCATGGCAGCCCTTGCTCGCGATTTTCAAACGCTCACGGTGTTTTTATCGCAATGCCGCGAAGCGTGTGGATCGTTGATTACTTTAAAAGTTATTTTAGAAACCGGAGTGCTTAAAACGGCTGAATTAATTCGAGCGTGCTGTGAATGCGCCATTGAAACGGGGGCTGACTTTATCAAAACATCCACGGGCAAAACCCAGACGGGTGCAACGCTCGAGGCCGCACGCACCATTTTAGAAACCATTCGGGATCAAAAAACACGGACTGGATTCAAAGTCTCAGGCGGTGTATCTGATGTCTCTCAAGCTATAGAATACTTTCACCTCGCTCAAGCATTGATGGGTAGTGCTTGGCCCACGCCTGACACCTTTCGAATCGGTTCCAGCCAATTGCTCGCCAAACTTTTATCGGCTTAGTTTTTAAAGGACAAAAAAAAGGGGGTGCATAACACCCCCCCCAATGGTACTCCCTACCAAAAGTCTTTTCCCTAGACTGCTGCTGTCCTTTGCATAACTTCCGAGTAATGGCCGGATTCTTCCTGGACCGGTGAAGTCCTTTTAAGCACCCTTATGCAAGCCATTCCGTCGTTATCCTTCAGATGCAAGAGTTACTTTACCAGCTAACCTTACCCTGACAAGGCACTTTCTGAAGTTAAAAAGGGAAAACGAGCGGCTGATCTCTCAGCGATTCCATAAAATAATCGTTGTTTCAGCAAGTTAGAGAATCGAAGGGAGAAATTTGTTCATTTTTTAAACAAATTTAAGCGTAAAAACTCTGACAACATCTTGAGAAATATCTCACAAGTGCTTGAGGCAATGTTGCAAAAGGGTAATTGCGACGACGGGGGCCGTTTCTGTTCTTAATATCCTTGGCCCCAAGGATAAGGAGAAGAAATTTTCCTGTTTTGCGCGTTGTTTTTCTTCCGGTGAAAAACCTCCTTCAGGCCCAATTAATAAATAAACGGGGCTGTTGTTATAATTTGCACATTCTTTACTCAAATTCTGTTTAGTCTCTGTATCACAGATTATTTTTAAAACAGAATGATCTTTTTTTATCCATTCTAAAAAAGGTTGCGGTAAATAAATTTTCGGAACGCGCGTACGACCACATTGCTCCACTGCACTCACCACCACGTTGTGCCAATGGTGCAATCGAGCTTGCGCACGTTCATTCGTTAATTTCACATTGCAAAATTCAGTAAACAAAGGAGTAATGGAATGGACACCGCATTCAACGGCTTTTTGAATTTTGCAATGTGAAATTAACGCACGAGAAATTCCAAGACCTACATGGATATCTGGCAGTGATTCCCTATTTACCGATTGAAATGTATCAACCGAAACTTCCACAGAATGTTTGTGAGTGGCAACAATTGTACAAACAAATTCGCCACCTCTTCCGTGGAAGAGAATTAAACTGCAATCTTTTTTTAAACGCAACACTTTTATGATGCGTTTGCTTAAATTTTCATCAAGTGAAATGCGATTGCCTATTTTTAAATCAGCATCGAAAAAAAAGCGTGGTAGGTGCATGAAGATTATCCATGGATTTGTACATTCAATAACCAATGATGTGTTAATACACTTAACAACACACTGGATAATAAAATTAAAATAGCCGTTGCTATTTTATAGCCCACTAAGGCATTAAACTCTTCCCGTGAAAATAATTCGAGTGGTGATGAATAATTCGTTTTATTTTTGTACAATTTTTGCGTGATTAAAAAAACAACCGTGGCTAATAATGCGCCCGCCAACAAATCCACCAAATAATGTTGTCCTAAAACAATACAGCTGATGTTTAAGAAAATAACATACGTGAGAAATGGCCACGCACGCGTGCGAAATAATTGCACACTCATTAAACCTACGAGCACACTAAATGCAGCGTGAAGCGATGGCATCGCTGCAATAGGATCCGTATTGAATAGATGAAATAAAGACGGAATATTCACGTTATAAATAATCGACGTGTATGAAATCACTAACGGAATCTGTTGATGCGAACTGGCCATCCACGGCGGCATGGTGGGAATCAGCCAAAAAAACGTAATTCCAATGAGCATCACACTGATAAATGCCGTTTGATACTGTTTAAAAAATGATCTTTTTTGAAACCAAATCATCGCGCCTAATAATAAAAACACCACAAAGTGGGATGCGTAAAAAATAGACAGTAATTGATAAAGGTTTCCGCTCACACCGTGCTGATACAACCATTGTTGCACGACATAAGGTGCAATGTGTCCATTTAATAACCACTTTTCCCATTGAATCACATACAGCGAATAAACCGATTGGTGAAAATATTCTACGAAGGCAAAAATAAATCCGCGTATAGCATTTAAAAAAATTAACAACGACAAGTAAATCGACCAATCGAATAAAAAACATTTTAATTCGCCACTAAACACGCCTACTAATAAAAAAACAGATACTGCAAGACTTTGAGTGAAAAAGAGGTAATGGCCTGAGAGAGAAAGAATAGCAATTGTCAACAGGTACAAAAAAATAAGCGTGGTAGGCACCCACCAAGGGCGATATAAACCGAGGTTAGCAACAGAACTCTGCGCTATTCCTTCATCCGAGGGAGGCAATACCGTTTGCGTCATGATTTTTTAGGAGAAGATTTTTTGGGGCGGCGCCAATGAGCAATATTTTTTTGTTCTACGCGAGCGAGACCCAACTGATTGTCAGGTACATCCTTCGTAATCACAGAGCCTGCGCCCACCGTGCTGTCTTTTCCAATAGTAACCGGGGCTACTAATGCACTGTTCGAACCAATAAAAGCATTGTCTTCAATAATGGTGGGGTGTTTATTAGCACCATCATAATTGCACGTGATCGTTCCTGCACCTATATTGACGCGCGCACCCACGCTCGCATCTCCAATATAGCTTAAATGATTGGCTTTAGAACCTTCACCCAGAGTGGATTTTTTAATTTCCACAAAGTTCCCCACCTTCGCACCCTTCTTTAAATACGTGTCCGGACGTAAATGCGCAAACGGCCCTACAACGCAATCATCTTCAATGATCGCATTTTCAATCACACAATGGGCGCGAATCTCTACATTTTTTCCCACAGTCGTATTTTTTAGAATAACATGGGGCCCAATACGCGAATGTTCACCAATTTTCACATGGCCTTCCAGGATGACATTGACATCCAGCACAACATCTTTTTCAATAAAAACATCACCGCGGATATCAATTCGCAAAGGATCCATTATAATCACCCCTAATTCTGTCAATCGCTTGGCTTGTTGTTGTTGATAAGCTCGTTCCATCATGGTTAATTGCCATTTTGTGTTAATGCCTGCCGTCTCAAAAAAATCGTTCACGCGTTGTGCTCGAATGGGACGGCCCTCTTGGGTTGCTAAGTGTATCACATCCGTTAAATAATACTCGGCTTGCGCATTGTGATTGGACAACTGGGACCAGTAGGCGCGCAATACAGGGGCGGGCACACTTATAATACCCGTATTAATTTCACGAATGTGCCGCTCGATGTCAGTGGCATCCCGTTCTTCCACAATCTTAATCACCTCATTGGCCGCATTTCGAATAATTCGACCTAAACCCGTCGGGTCTTCTACGTCGGCTACTAATAAACCGATGCTTTCAGTATCCAGTTTATTAATAAGTTCGATTAATGTTTCAGATTGTATCAAAGGGACATCACCATAGAGCACCAATACCCTGTCTTTTTCCCCACAATGGGGCAATGCTTGATGCACCGCATGAGCCGTTCCCAATTGTTTCTCTTGATAGACCCACTGAACAGGCAAATGAGCGCATTGAGCTTGCACTTCCTCGCTCCCGCTCCCATGCACCACTAGAATATTAATCGGGTTTAGTTTTTGAGCCGTGTGAATGACATGCTCTAACAACGATTTTCCGCCCACGGTATGCAACACCTTCGGGCGAGACGATTGCATGCGGGATCCTTGACCAGCCGCCAATATAACAATAGTTAATGACATCTAAAAATTATACTCGAGGGGATTGCATCCGGCTAGCAGCGCGCTATGATAAATGGATGTTAAGAAGACCACGAGATACATCGCCCCCCAGACCTCCTTCCCCAGCCTCTTCAACTGCTGAAGAATCCGGTGCTGCAGGTGCTGCTCGGCTCCCCCCCACTACGCCTATGCCAGAAACCTCTTCACTATTAGAGAAATTTAGAGCATTAGAAAAACAAGTTCAAAATCCTCCTTTCATTATGCCGCGGGATGATTTAGCAGAACGTGGCTTTACTACAGATAAGTTTATCCACGGATGTGATCAGGCCCAAAAAACACTCCCGGAGTTTCACCGTGCCCTGTATCTTTTTATTGGGTCTTTATATCCCCTCCTATTACCGACAAAACCCGTTGCTCAAAAACCAAGGGAAGCTAGAGAAAAACCCCCTGAGCAACTAGCTGAGGAAAAGAGGCTGAGAAGTAAGAGTATTGATGCCCTGAATTGGGGTCAGCGATACACGCGATTGTCCGAAAGTCAATTTACAACTAATTTTGAAAACCTGCTTAGGCAATGGCAAAGAAAATTAGAGATACTACGCGCCTATCCCCCTTCCTTAACTGGCAATCCCACTGACGATGCGAAATTATTAAAAAGAATCCGGAAAATCAAGGCCATTGAAAGAGAATTACAAGATTTAATTAATAAAACGTATAGCACATTAGCTACAACAGTATTCCGGTTATTGGGAGAGATGCTAAACCCTTCTTCCCCCCTTAGTGTCACCACACGCGTATCCGCCATGGCTTCACCAGGACAATTAGCTCTTCCTCCCGCCAGTGTTCCAGGAGCGGCGGCAGGAGCCGCTGGGGCGGGGGCTTTGGCAGCGCCTGCTGCAGTGACGGCAGCAGGCGCTGAGGCTTATGATTCTCCACCGGGTTTATCGGCGCATCAAATTGGCTTAGCGCTAGTGTAACGCTAAGACTTGGCTAACTTTCTATTTTCTACTTATACTCAAACCATGTTTCACTTACGTAACTATCCCTACGCGGATTATCACCGTACCCTGATCTGTATGGGACCCATTTTTCTTTTGATGGGTTTGAATGTGTTTATTAATTTTTCTTTCCTGGAAAATTTTTGGTTATTTTTAAGCGGAGCTATGCTCTCTTTTACATTAACGGGTGCTAATAAAATTGAGCAGTCGATTAATATTTTTCTATTTACCTTTATTGCAGCGACACTGACGCTATTCACTACGTGGTTTCAACACGAATTTACACGTCCTTTATTTTTAGGTGTTTTAACACTGCTTATTTTTTTAACGCTATGCCTTCCGCGTGTTTTGGATGTCACTGCCAATGCTACTCGATTATTATGCCTTTTTATCACCGTAGCTGGATCTACTTTCTTAGTACCTCCTTCGGATTATTCTTGGAAAATAGTAGGGGTGGAATTTTTGGCGGTATTAGGAGGCGGGCTTAGTTGTTTACTGATTAATCTGTGTCTGCCTAAGCTTTCTATCGAAAAACCTCCTCTCATTCGCTCTACTTATTTGTATAAAAAATCCTTTCGTCTTGCGCTGGGAATTTTAATAGCCTTTATTATTTGCGACATTTTAAAATTAACCCACCCGTCTTGGGCGGCCTTTGCTATTTTATTTGCGAGCCGAGATACTCAGCCTGATTCGCTACACCGAGCATTTGAGCGCTTAACAGGCACCTTTGCAGGAGTAATCGTGGGTGTTCCGCTTGCCCTAGTATTATTTAAACCGTATCCCCATTCTCATTTTTTAATACTGGTATTCTTGATGATAGCCAATTTGGTAGGAAAAAAGAGTTATTGGTTAGCCATGTTTTTCGTAACCGTTTCATTTGGCGCTCTTTATTACATTGTGACGCCTGGATATGGTTCACCCACTGTATTTATTTTGGAACGGTTTGCAGAAACAGCCTTGGGCGTGGCAATTTTAGTGAGCATGGAATTTTTTGTCTTTCCTACAAAAACGCCCCGCTCGGCTTAACTTTCTACCGCTGCAGGTGGATCCTTCATCAGATAACGTAACACCGGTATTAATAGAAAGAGAAGAATGGCCGTGATCACGGCAATAACACCTAGCCATAAAAAGGTACGGAAATAATCGGGATTGGTCACGGCAGGGTCCTTGAGGGCGTGGCCATGAATAGCCCAACGCGACGCATAACTGGATAAAATACTGGCTACACCCGTTAACATTAACCAGGCACCCATCATAATGCCTTGTAAAGATTCTGGTGCTAATCGCCCTACCATGGCATAACCAATGGGCGAGATGCAAAGTTCTCCAATACTTATTAAGACATAGCACCAAAATACCCAGGAAAAACTAACAAATCCTTTGGCACTGGCAAAGTGAATACCGGCAGGAAGCAATAATAACGCCACCCCGATTAAAAAAATCGCAATGGAAAATTGAAGGGGAATGGATAAAGGAAAGCCTGCGGCACGAATTTTTCGAAATAACAGGGCAAATAAAGGGCCACCGATCACAATAATAACGGTGTTAATATTGGAAATCCATTGGGGAGAAATTACAAATCCTTTTACCACACGATCCACGTTGTATTCATTAAATAATACAAAAGCCATCGGTGCCAATTGATAGAGCGCCCAAAATATTAAGGAACTGGTGCCCAAAATTAAATAGGCCCATATTTTTTTCCGTGCGGCTTGATTCGGTTGTTTAAACGACAACGTTAATAAAGTTAAACCTACTATTATCCCTGCCACTAAAATCATTTCATTGCTAAAGAGAACATCGTGTAGCAATCCATCTAAGGCGAGTACGACCAGCGCAATGGCACCGTATCCCAGGCCAAGACGTTGCAATTCTATTTTGTGGCCTGCTTTAGCCAAGGGTGTAGTTCTATCTCTTAATTTTCGCCAATGAAATAAGACTAATAAAATAGCGATGACAGCAGCAAAACTAGTGGTTAAAAAAAGTTGGTGGAAGGATTGGGTCAGCTGATAATAGCCAGCGAGGGTATACCCAATAAAAAATCCCACATTCATGCCACTGTAATTAAACATAAACGCGGTTTCGCGGCGGTTATCGTCGGGCTCATACAATTGGGTGAGCATCATATTTACGCACGTAACATTTAAACCGGACCCTGCCAAAAATAAAGCCAAACCCCAATACAAAGCATGCACATGAGGAATAGCTAAAATCCAACACGCCACCATTTGCATCAACAAACTGGTTACAAATAAGGAGCGAAAACTTAAATAGCGCCCACCAAAATAACCCCCCAATAAATGCAATCCAAAATTAAACGCCACAAATCCTCCCATAATGGCTGTGGCTTGCGTGGCACTTAATTGAAGCGCTTGGGTCATGTACAAAACAAGGGAAGAATAGAGAACCGCAAAACTAAGGGTTGAAAAGATCTGAATAAAAAACAGAGCACCAGCCCCGGGTTCTAAAATCTGAGAGAAATAATGAGTGACTTTCCGTAGCATCTCCATTCCTTTATGTTTTTAGAAACTTTCATTTTCCTCGCCTATTCCATAGATTTCAATAGGAAATATCTCACCCAGGGTTACAAAGGATTAGATTTCAGTAAGTTTACGCTTTTTCCATAAAATGGCCGCAATAGCCACGGTGGTGGAAGCTAATAAATAACCAGCCGGTGCTGTTAAACCTATATGATCAATCAGCCAAACCATTAAAAGAGGAGAAGTTCCCATTAAAAGCGCCGTGGCTATATCGAACGTTACTGCACTTCCTGAATAACGCACCTCAGGCGGAAATAAATTAACCACTAGGGTAAAACTTGGCCCTAATGTCAGCGAAGCAATAAAGGTATAACAGCTTATGGCCATAAGGGCTGACCAAGGGCCGTGTTGCATCCATAAGAAACAAGGATAAACCGCTACGGTACTCATAATATTGCCCCCTATCATCCAATACGAATAATAATTTTCACCAAGGCAATCAGCGAGTAAGGCACCTAAAGGAAAGCAAATTAACATTAACGCACTTAATACAAAGATCGTAGCAATAGAGAAAGGTAAAGAATAATGTAAAAAATGATTAAAATAGGTCGCTATAAAAACCATCGTAATGCTTGTCAGAATACAAAGCGGGGCTGCGATACAAAGTCCTTTTAATAAACTGAACTTATAATCACGACAAATGGTGAGAATAGGAATTTTAGGGGCGTCTTTGTCTGCTGAACTTCTGCTAAAATCCCATAGTTTTAAGCGTATATACAAACCTAAACCTGCTAATCCTAAACTCAGAATAAAAGGAATTCGCCAACCCCAGCTTTGTAAAGAAGCGGGGCTTAAAAAATGTGTAAAAATATTGGCAATCGCTGAGCCTATTAATAAACCTCCTGTTGCCCCCACAAATGCCAATGCGGAGAAAAATGCCTTATGGCCCGGTGGCGCTTGCTCCGACAAAATTACTACACTGCCAGGATATTCCCCTCCTACGGCTAACCCTTGAATTAAGCGTAAAAAAACTAATAAAACCACGGACGTAATTCCTATCATCGAATAAGTAGGCAATAATCCAATCAAACACGTGGCTATGCCCATGGTAGAAATAGTAAAAACCAACGCTCCTCGACGAGAAAATTTATCTCCAAAATGGCCGCATAAAATTCCTCCGATAGGGCGAGCGAGATAGCCGACGGCAAATACGGATAAAGCACTCAAAATAGCGGTATGAGGATCTTGATGGGAAAAAAACTCGTGGGCAAAAATGGTAGAAAAGACGCCGTATAAAACGAAGTCATACAATTCCAATGCGTTGCCAATCATACTAGCGAGAATAATTTTCCAGTTAGTTCCCATGCTATTCCCTTTTCCTTGGATAATTTAAATCATTATAGTTGATGAGAAAAAATTTTGAAGAGTTTGCGCAGATTAGAGAAAGAAGGTTACTTTCGATTTCGCAATGTTTTGATAGCACGCAATTGAGCGATGGCTTCGGCTAATTCAGCAGAAGCTTGGGGCGTATTCGATTTTTTCTTCTTTGCCTTTGAGAGCTTTTTCAGCAGCTTCT
>Ga0209542_10016323_pt1 | contig 12330 bp, 11 predicted proteins | sample RifCSPhighO2_01_FD_184028 | JGI IMG/M metagenome (GOLD analysis project Ga0209542, IMG submission 184028) | Soil microbial communities from Rifle, Colorado - Rifle CSP2_plank highO2_0.1 (SPAdes) (version 2) | ecosystem: Environmental > Terrestrial > Deep subsurface > Rock core/Sediment ...
CGATAGTCTTGGTGTATGGGTCGTTGAGGTAGCCGAGCGGCGCACTGCTTGGGTAGATACCCATTCGGGCTTTCTGCCGCAAGCCGCGCGTCACGTTCACGCTCAAGTCGCGGATGTACTGATTCGCCATGCCGAATTCCACGGACATGAGAAGTACGTTGTCATGCGGAAAATACGCTTTGTCGTGTGTGATGATTTTTTTAACAGTGCCTTGTTGCAAAAGCCAACTGATACGCCCGCTATCCACTGGATTGCGGGAGAGGCGGTCTATTTTCCAACACACGATGCCTTGCGCTTCTCCGAGCTCAATACGCCGTACCATGTCCTCAAACACCGGACGCCCCGGCATCTTCGCACTTCGCTTTTCAATAAATTCTTCCGCAATCTCCAACCCGTCGCGTTTGGCGAGCATGCGCAATTCAGCCAACTGCGCTTCGATGGAGAGGACTTGCTTGTCCTCGACATCGGTACTCTTGCGAGCGTAGAGAAAGTAGCGCATGGGTATATTATAGTTGGTTCATGGCTAAACCGATAATAAACCCAGAGGCGTACAAAGCCGAAAATGGGCCTATTGCCCTATTGGCAGGACCTGGAACGGGGAAAACGTGGCAGTTGGCAAAGCGCATTCAGTATCTGACGCAGGAAAAGTCTGTAAGCGCTGATGCAATAACTGTTATTACGTTTACTGCAGAGGCCGCTCGGAGTATGCGGCACAAAATCGAGGAGGAGGGCAAGGACGAATATGTTGAGCCAGACAAGCGACCAAAACGCATTTCAACAATTCATAGTTTTGGCTACTCGATACTGAAAAATCATGCAGACCTCGTGGGATTGCAGTCAGACTTCTCCGTTGCTGAAAATCAGCTTCTAAGAAACTTGATAATGCGCGATGCGGCTTTATCAATTGGTCTTGATGTAGAAGCGGCGACAAAAGTGATGAAAGAAAGGACAGAGGCAAAAATCTCCGCCGAATCGCAGAAAGTGATTGATGAGTACGAACGCATACTGCGATTATCAAGTGCGATTGATTACGATGACCAAATCACTCTTGCGAACAAAATCTTGAGGGAAAACGAGACAATCCGAAAAAAGTATGCGGCTGAAGCGCAACATCTTCTAGTAGATGAATATCAAGACATAAATCAGGCGCAGTTCGATTTTATAGAGTTGTTGAGCAGAGGTTCCCGAAATGGACTTTTTGTCGTCGGAGACGACGATCAAAGCATCTACGGATTTCGTGGCGGCTCACCTGAATTTATTAGAGAATTTGAGAAGCACTTTGGCTCTGGCGCGACCGTATTCCAGATTGATGTATCCCGCCGATGTGCACCGCATATACTCGACTGTGCGGTGAGTGTTGTTAGTAAATTTGATACTACTAGGGTTGACAAAGGCGAGTACAAATACACCGCAACCGATAACGGTGAAGTTGTGGTTCATAACTGTCCAAGCGATGAACGGGAGGCGGAAGTTATCTGCGGTGTTATTTTCAGCGAGATAGAGGCCGCAAAAAAAGAATCGAGAGCTTGCGATGATTTTTTTGTTCTTGTACCAAACAAATTCTACGCAGAAAACATCTCGCGGGTACTCTCCAAAGCGGGGCTTCGCGTTGACCGTGGCTCCGAAAAGGGCGACCCTGCATTTCAAAAGGTTGCCCAATTCGAGAAGTGGCGACAGACTCCAAACGCCAACTTGAGCACGCGGTCGGTAATCGAGATGATTATTGAAAGTGGAAGTACAAGTGTCAAAAAATCAAAGGCATTGACGCCAGAGAAACTTGATGCCTTCAAGAAAATTGCCGCGTTATGGAAGGAAATCTCCGATGGGCAAAAGAATCTATTCGATGCATTATCGAAAGTAGCTAGCAAGGATATTCTAATCAATGATGTGTACCAAAAAATGCTTGAATTACAGAAACTATCGGGCGGTAAGAATACTTCACAATTCCTGGAAAAAATTGCGACATATATTCGCCCGTGGAGTTCGCCACAAGCATTTCTTGATAGTGCGAGCAAAGCAGTCGGCAATTCGGACAAAATGCAAAAGCCCGCTATGCCAACTGTGCGCATACTGACTTTCCAGAGCTCAAAGGGACTTGAGGCCGCCTACGTATTCATAGTTGGACTGGAGGAGGGTGCTGTACCGCGAGACGCAAGCACGAATGTCGCGGAGGAGGCACGACTGTTCTTTGTTGCTATGACGAGAGCAAAGAAAAAATTGCATTTGTTCCATTGCCGGAAACGATCCGGATCAGTTACCCTGAGAAGGTTTTCAGGCAGTCTTACAAAATCGCGCTTTCTAAATCATTTACCGGATGCTAAAAAGCAAGACCAATATCATCAACCAAAGACCAGCAAAAAGGGAGCTTCGCAAGGCGAAGAATAATCTTGTGCGCGCACAGATCCGCTATGGCAACTTCTGCCTGTGGATAGCGTCACGACCGATACACCGTCTTGTACTTCAGCATGCACCAGATGACGTTCACGAGTTGTCGCCGCAAGTACACCAGCGCCTGGGATTTTGTTTTTCCCTCCGATATCTTCTTCCTGAAATACGCCCTCGCTTTGTCGTTGCCTGTCGGCGATATCTGCGTGAGGGCCATGAGGTGGAAGGCGCTGTTCAGACGGCGGTTGCCGGACCGCGACTTGCGATACCGCTGCTTCTTGCCCGAACCGTATTCGCGCGGCGCGCATCCCGCGTACTTCGCAAGCGCTCCCGGAGAGCGAAAACGGTTGATGTCGCCGATCTCCGCGATGATCGTCGAGGCGACCACGACGCCGCAGCCGCTTGCCGTCGCGATGGTGTTGCCGGACTCCTTCACCAATCGCACCAGCTCGTGATCGAGTTCCTTGATCTCGATATGGAGTGCCTGCAATCGTCGCACCTTGCGCTTCATCGTACGCATGAGAAACAGTGACGCGTCTTTGCACTGCGCCCTCGACCAGTAGCGCATTGCTTTCTGCGAAAATGGATCGATGAATTTCTCCCGGTATGCGGTGTTCCAAATGCGGTGCAACAGATCGTGGAGCTGGTTCTTGAGCCGGGTGCGCTCCAAGACGAGATTCTCTCGATCCTTGGCCACATCCTTGATGTCTTTTGCAATCGTACTCGCTTCCGTTACTGTATATCGGGGGAGCTTGTCACTCTTTCGGAGCATGACTTCTGCGACCCCCTGCGCATCCAGAGAATCACTTTTCTCTGGATGCGTATTGGTATGACGCTGACGGTCGACGAGCGTTGAGGCTACCTGCACCACGGAGTAGCCGACCGCATCCAGGTACGTGGCAAGACGCTCGCCATACCCGTGGCAGTCTTCGAGACCGAAGTACGGTGACAACTTCGCGTCCCGTGCCGCTGCCTCGACCTTGGCAGTGAGATCAACGAAATCTTTTTGGTAATTCCCGACCGTCAACTCGAACAGCTTCTCCCCGAAGGGCGACACACCGACGGCGGTGTGCGTATCTTTGTGTACGTCGATACCGACGAGCATGCGACCCTGAACAATCTGTTGCATATCGTTCTTCTGTTACCTGCTAATGCGTGCCCCAAGGAAACCCCAGTATGCGCGAGTCATGTCCACTTTCGTGGTGACCATCCGCTATCGGTTCATGCGTGGTGCACAGAAGTGATGCGGGACAATCCATGTGTAGCCTTGCCGCAAATGCGGTGGCAGGGCGGGTGAAAGTCATGCCGCACCACTTCTGTGCATTCTAGTACCGGAATGTTTTCCCTCTTAAATCCTTCCATACTGGGAGGGTGGGCCAAGTGCATCTTGCATTTGCGCCTCGGGCATTTTCGCTAGGGCGGCCAGGCCGACGGATGAGCGCCGCCGAACTATTGAAATCCAAGAATCCAAAAGCGGAAGCGACACCACGAAAGAACTATTGGAAACGTGGAGGGGGGTTGTGCGAGGGCGGAATCCGAAGGCCCGTCAATGCGAGCCGTAGAGTTTGTATGACCACGAAAAGCGGACACAACGATACATATTGATACGGTAATGCGAGGATGAGACCGACGCTGGGGGGAGGAACACTTCCTCCCCCCAAATAGAGGCAGCGCCCGAGCCAGCCGCTAGCAAGCGGCACTGGCGAGGAAAAGCGCTGCACATAGGCATCTAGGCGCGAGTAGCCCTAGCGAAAATGCCCGAGGCGGATGCCGAGGGTGACACCCCGTGGCTTTGCCGACCACTAGCGATGACAGAGTGCACGAGGCTCAATATCGAATTGTATTTTGATTTCGGGCAAACGGCTCATTTTTCCCATGTGAGCCGTTTGCTCTTTATTGCATTTGCATTGCGAGTTCCGACGCTTCTCACCCTCAAGTGAGAAGCCCGCACCCCGCCCCGCCGCCCATTCAATAATTCAGAAACCCCCGCGAGAAAAATGAGGATGGGAAGAAGCGGCGGAGGTGGGGTGCGGCCCGCGCGTACTCGCGCGGGGGCGGACGAGCCACAGCGGAATCGGGGCGCACGATCAGGGTTAGAGCAACAGCGCACGCGGAGCGTGCGAATTAGTCGGGATTTTTGCTAAAGTAGGTTCTAGCGGAGTACAATAGAGACTCAAGAAACGCCTTTTTGATTGAAAAGGCTTTCTTAATGCCGTAGGATGAACGGCGCCGCCACCTTAGCTCAGCTGGTAGAGCACCGCTTTCGTAAAGCGGGGGTCCCCGGTTCAAATCCGGGAGGTGGCTCCAAAGATGGTAAGCTGAAAGCAGTTGCTCAAAAGCCGAAGCTGAACAAAATCAGAGAAGAGGAGCTCGATATGGAACGATACACCGTATTTGACTTCACTCTCCCAAATGGCAAGCCGTCCTCGCTCGGATATTCCAGCGATTATGTTGCCGAGTATGATCTTAAGGAAGGAGGACTGGTACGTGTATTTCCGGACAATATCTCGTTCAAGATTGAATTCGGAGTTGCTCCATCTTTTGAAGGCAGCGTTATGTGTCGCATCATGTCGATGCGTCCGGCAATCATCAAGTCGCCCCTGTGGAACAATGTTCCGTGCGATGCGTGGCTGGTGCATCTCGCATCCACCGAAGTGACGAGCATGCGCCACTGACGAGCCGAGGGGGAGCGCACTGCTCCCTCTCCTCATTTGTTATACTAGAAAAGATTGCCGCGCAGCTTGCTGCGAGGGCAACGAAAGAGGGTGTATGTTTGTTGCATGGAGGACCGTCATCTGTTGAAGAGTCACAACAAAACCTGCTTGCTGTATCACGTCGTATGTCCAGTAAAGTACCGAAGAGAAGTACTGACCGACGGTGTGGTCAAAACACTCATCGAGACCTGTCTTGAAATACAAAAGAGATATGATATCCACTTCATCGAAATCGGCACCGACGGCGACCACGTCCACCTGCTCGTACAAGGCACCCCCACAGCATCTCCCCAACACATTGTACAGACCATCAAGAGCATCACGGCACGAGCTATTTTCAAACAGAGTCCGGAGGTCAAAAAGATGCTGTGGGGTGGTGAGTTCTGGACGAAAGGCTACTATATTAACACCGTCGGTCTGTACGCAACCGAAGCCATCATACGAAACTATGTCAAAAATCAGGGGAAGCAGTACACAAAGTTACACCAAGGCCAGTCGACCTTGTTTGATACCCCAGCATGACGACATACCTCGTCAGCTTGCTGCGAGGTAGTTGATTTGTCCTAATGGCAACACTTTACACACAACAAGGCAAGAACGTATTCCGAACATGGATGCTCATGGGCGTCTTTCTCGCGCTCGTGATAGGGGTGGGATTCGTCATGTCGCAGTATTACGGCAATTCGGGCATTCTCTACATCGCCGTTGCATTCTCGATAGTGATGAACGTGAGCGCGTATTGGTTCTCCGACAAGGTCGCTATCGCTTCGGCAGGTGCCAAGCCCGCCGACGAAAAAGAATATCTTGAGCTGCATCGCATCGTCGAAAATCTCGCCATCACCGCCGGGCTTCCCAAGCCGCGCGTCTATATCATCAATGACGCCGCTCCAAACGCATTTGCATCCGGCCGTGATGCCAAGCACGCGGTCATAGCCGTGACGACGGGTCTTCTTTTGACGCTCGACCGTCCGGAACTCGAGGGTGTGCTCGCACACGAGCTCTCGCATGTCGGCAACCGCGATATTCTCGTCATGACCGTTGCGGTCGTACTTGTAGGTTTTCTTGCCGTCATCTCGGATATTGCACTGCGCATGAGCATGTTCGGTGGAAATCGGGACAGAGACAACAAGAATCCGATTATGTTGATTGCGGTCATAGCGGCCATGATTCTTGCCCCTATTGCAGCCAAGCTCATTCAGCTCGCGATATCGCGCAAACGCGAATTCCTTGCCGATGCATCGGGTGCCTTGCTCACACGGTACCCCGACGGACTCGCCTCTGCGCTCACGAAGATTGGTGCGTACTCGGCACCCATGCAGCGCGCATCGTCTGCTACCGCGCATCTTTTCATCTCGAATCCGTTCGGCGCACAGAAGGCGGGGGCATTCGTCGCAAAAATGTTCAGCACGCATCCGCCCATGCAAGAAAGAATCGCAGCCCTGCGGGGTATGGATATCTGATCATGCATACGACTGAGCTATCCGAGGATACGGGAAAACATTTCACGCGGGAGGGAAGGTTTATCCGGACCGATGCGTGGAAAAAAGAGGGGAGGTATGTAGACCTCTGGAGCGTCGTGCACGTGCTCTCAGGCATCGCGCTCGGATTCTACCCGCGTTATTTCGGTTTCAGCATGCTCGCAACGTTCGTCATCGTCACGCTGATTCTCATCATGTACGAGATGTTTGAGGTCATCGTAAAGATAGAAGAGTATCCGACGAACCGCGTTACTGACGTCCTCTTCGGATTGGTCGGATTTGCCCCGGTCTATTTCGCCGACCAGTATCTGGGAAGCACGGCGAGTATTTTCCTCTGCGGCATCGCGACCACGCTCGTCACCGTCGTGAGCATCATCGGGTGGGCTTCTTCCTACAAGGCTTCAGTGCTTGAGGGTAAGATGCGCGACAAATTTATCCACGAGCGTGATTTGTTGCGGGAACGACGGTTACGGTTCGCCGCGCATAGGGAGCGCCGCCGCCGGGCGAGGCGCATGCGCGGCCAGCCGCATTGATCAGTATGCGCAAAGGTTTCTTTCTGGTATAACGAGGGTGGTTGGAGGCGTCGGATAGTGGTTTATTCCACCGCCTTGGAAAGGCGGCATACCGCAAGGTATCGTGAGTTCGAATCTCACCGCCTCCGCATCCGATGTAAAGGCGCCCTTGTGGGCGCTTTTACATCGGGAGGACGAGATTCGAAAGACGGAGCGCGACGGCGCGAGTCGGGCCGTCTACAGGTGCCTATCAAAAACAGATAGGCGTCGCGCGAATTTTCAGCAGAAAATTACGCGTGACCGAATCTCTCCGCCTCCGCCACATAACCCCAACACTCTGGTAAAATACCTGCATGGATACGTCCGATGCAGACAGGACGCTTGCGGAGCTTGGAGCCAAGCCATCCCCGAGCGAGGAGCACGGGCTGTCTTTGGTCCGCGACGAAGACAGGCTGATTTTCAGCCCCGGCATCAGTACCGCGGGTTTTGCCGAGATAAGGATGGCCCGGCAACGCCTTGACCGAAAGGTCATCGCGACAACGATAGACGAAAAAGGGCTCGCATTTGCCAGAGAGATTATTACGAGTCTCGGATTGCAGCATCAGGTAGAAACGAAATCAGAAGACCTGCGGGGAGAGTGGAAGTACCCGGCAAACTATTTTGACTTCATCTATGCGCGTCTCGTCTTGCACTATCTACCTGTTCAGGACCTGGAAGTCGTTTTGAAGAATTTTGCAAAGTCGCTGAAGCCCGGCGGCAGAATATTTGTAGTTGTGCGCTCGGTAAAAAACGTGAACCCAAATGACCCGCATGTGCGGTTCGACCCTCACACGAAGTTAACGACGTATCCTCACTACGATACGAACGGGGGTCTCATATCCACGAACGTGCGATATTTTCATACTCCCGAAAGTATAAAAACACACCTGGAGACCGCAGGACTCAATGTGGGTGACATACAAGAGTATCAGGAGCAGTTGTACAGAGATTTCATGCGCAAAGACATGTCTCCGCATACGGACCACGTCATCGAGCTTGTGGCTACGAAACCATGACAAGCAATACAGTTCACTGTCATATCTATACACACCATCAACTCGACACGCGGTGTGTGCAGGATATGATTGACGCACTATGACCGTCGTAACCATTTGGCCGATTCTCGCTGCAGGAGTGTCCTCCGTACTCATCGGGTGGATTTGGTATCACCCGCGCGTTTTTGGCACGACCTGGATGCGTCTTGCAAATGTAACGCCTGAGATGGCGGAGCGCGGAAAAAAAATGATGCCGGTCTACGCATTTGTCGGCTTGTGCGCAAGCATGCTCATCGCGTACGTTATGAATTACGTTGGCATTGCGTTCCAGATTTACGATTGGGTCGGCGCCGTCTTTGAACTTGCGCTCTGGTCCTGGCTCGGCTTTGTAGTGCCCATCCTGCTCGGCTCGGTCTTGTGGGAGCAGCGGCCGCTCAAACTCTACTTCATCAACGTTTTTTACTGGCTTGTCTCTTTCGTCGTGATGGCGCTCATTCTTGTCCTTGGTTCGCAAACGTCCGTCGCAAGTTCCTACGACGCACAATTTGACGCGAACGGACAATACCTCAGCGAGTAGCGCGAGGAGAATATGAGACGTTATCTCACGATAATCGCTCTCGCAGCGATTTTTCTTTTTGGTGTGGTCGCGTATGGCGTTTATCGCGAGCCGACCGCGACATTGGCCGAGACCCAAGGATTGCGGACGATACAATTGAAAGGCCAGACCATCCGTGTATCGGTCGCCGATACCGGAGCATCGCGCGAACGGGGTTTGAGCGGCCGTCGCGCCCTCGCCCAAGATGAAGGAATGCTCTTCGTCTTCCCGAAAGACGGGAAATACGCGTTCTGGATGAAAGATATGCACTTCCCGATAGACATCCTTTGGCTCGCTGCGGATGGGGGTGTCGTATATATGGCTCAAAACGTGTCGCCCGACAGCTTCCCGCGGACCTTCCGACCGGATGTGCTCGCGAGGTACGTTTTGGAGCTCCCGGCAGGGTATGCGAAAGAGTATAATATCACTATCGGCGACAGGGCGACGTTTTAGAGGAGTTATCCACTTTCACAGAAAGAGGAGAGGCACTCTTGCGGCGATACAATGAATCTCCCAATTAAGAACAATTATTAAGATAGTTGAAATGCGCATGACAACAAGAACCGCAAAACGCGTGGGTGGAGCAAGAGTCGCCGTATTGCCTGCCGGTGACACCGCAGCGATGCGAGTGTACAAGAAATATCTGCCCAACATCCAGAAACGCGACGGGCGCGTTGTCCCTTTTGAATTTTCGAAGATGGTGAACGCCATCCACAAGGCGATGCTCGCATCCAGCGAGGGTTCTGAAGACGAAGCGGCGGTCGTCGCGCATAAAGTCGCCGGCGAAATGATGCGCATCAGCAAGATATACAAAAATTTTCTCCCTACAGTCGAGGGTTGTCAGGATGAAGTCGAACGTCAGCTCATTCTTTCCGACTACGTGGGTGCTTCCAAAGCATACATTCTGTACCGCGCAGAGCGCTCGAAGATTCGCAAGGAACAGGGTGAAGTGCCGGAGCATGTGCGCAAGCTTGCGGAGGAGTCAAAGAAATATTTCAAGAACAATCCGCTGGGAGAATTCGTTTATCTGCGCACGTATGCGCGATGGATAGAAAGCGAGCAGCGTCGCGAGACATGGATCGAGACCGTAGACCGGTATGTCGGATTCATGAAAGAGAATATCGGTGACAAGCTCACGAAGCGCGAGTATACGGAAGTGCGGGAGGCAATACTCTCGCAAGAAGTGATGCCGAGCATGCGCGCGATGCAATTTGCTGGAGGACCTGCGCGCAAGTGCAACACCTGTTTCTACAACTGTTCGTTCACCGCGCCGGTCAAGCTCGAAGATTTTGCGGAAATCATGTACCTCTCGATGCAAGGGTGCGGTGTCGGTTATGCGGTAGAAAGTCAGAACGTTCAGCAGCTTCCTCAAATTGAAAAGCAGATAGGCGAGAAGCTCACCACGCACGTCGTTTCCGACACCAAGGAGGGTTGGTGTGATTCGCTCACTCTCGGATTGCGCACGTGGTACTCCGGCAAAGACATTGATTTTGATTTTTCGATGATTCGTCCCGCCGGCGCACGACTGAAAACGATGGGAGGCAAAGCATCCGGACCGGAACCGCTTCGCTCGCTCCTCGCATTCGCCCGCGAAAGAATTCTCAAACGCCAGGGACGACGTCTGCGCAACATCGACGCGCACGACGTCATCTGCAAAATAGGCGAGTGCGTGGTCGCCGGTGGTGTACGCCGCACGGCTATGATTTCGCTCTCAGACCTCGACGACGTGGAGATCCGCGACGCCAAAAAAGGTCAGTTTTTCCTTACGGATCCGTACCGGAGCGTCGCCAACAATTCCGCCGTATACGAGACGAAACCGACGAACGCGGAACTGATGGATGAGTGGGTGGCGCTGATGAAAAGCGGCACGGGTGAGCGCGGCATCTTCAATCGCGGAAGCCTCGACAAGACGATGCCGGAGCGCCGCCTCAAGTACCTGCAGAAAAAGCACGGCAAGAAGAACGGCTTCATCGGTCAGGTTGGGACGAATCCCTGCGGAGAGATCATCCTGCAGTCCAAAGAGTTTTGCAATCTTTCCGAGGTCATCGCACGCGCCGAGGATACCGAGGCGGCGCTGTTGCGCAAAGCAAAACTCGCGACACTCTTGGGCACGTACCAATCGACGCTCACCACCTTCAACTACATATCAAAAGACTGGAAGGACAATTGCGAGGCGGAGCGCTTGCTCGGAGTTTCTATCACGGGTCAGTGGGACTCGCCGGTAGTCCGTGACGCAAAGGTCATGCGCAAAATGCGCGCGGCGACCGTGAAGGCGAATGAAGCGTATGCAAAGCGCTTCGGTATCCCCGCGTCCAAATCGATTACATGCGTCAAACCGTCGGGCACCGTGTCGCAGACATTTGATTGTTCGTCGGGCATTCATCCGCGCCACTCGCAGTACTACATCCGCCGTGTCCGTATCAGCGCGACCGATTCGCTCTTCAAGATGATGCGCGATCAGGGTGTCGTCGCGTTCCCCGAAGTAGGGCAGAACGCGAATGAAGCGACGACATTTGTTCTCGAGTTCCCGGTCAAAGCGCCGTCGGGCTCGGTCTTCAAGAACGACCTCACCGCAATGCAGCAGCTTGAGTACTGGAAGATGGTCAAGTTGAACTACACCGAACACAATCCTTCGGCAACTATCTCGGTAGGGGACGAAGAGTGGGTCGCGGTCGTCGCGTGGATTTCAGACAACTGGGATATCATCGGCGGGCTATCATTCTTGCCGCGTGAGAATCACGTCTACCGTCTCGCTCCATATGAAAGCATCGACAAAAAAACCTACGAGCGCCTTGCGGCGAATTTCCCGAAGATAGACTACTCGAAGCTCATCATCTACGAGCGCACCGATGAGACCGACCAGAAAAAAGAATTGGCGTGCGTGGGCGGGACGTGCGAAATAATATAAAAGAAAGCGCCCGACGAACCGAAAGGCCCGCGGGCGCTTTCGCATGTTCGTCGGGCTTAGCCGATTAAGCCACCAGCAGGAAATAGAAATTGCGGTATTCCACAACATCGCGCGCAACTTCGGGCAGCGTCTTGTCGTGATGGCCGCCACGATAACGGTCATGGACGAGGGCCATGACGAGACCGTTTCTCTCGCCTTCTTCGCTGTCGTCGCCCGACAGCTTGCGGCAGGACTTCGCCATATCTTGCCGGGTATGAGCCCCGAAATCGACGTTGTCGGCGAAGATAATGTCATGGCACTGCTGCCTCGTCTCGGCGTTGGTCGCGGCTAAGTGTTCGAACAGCCACGGCTTCGGGCTGAAATAGCCGTTGAGAAAGTCCGCCATGTCGTCGGATTGCAGCGGCGGACGCCGGGATGGCGTACCCGCTTGAGCTTTCGCGGTATTCATCTGGAAAGACCTCCGAGTTGTGAGTCTGACAGTTCGGTACGCACAACAGTAGCGGTATTTTCTTTTTTGTAAAGCCATGGCATAATGCTCGTCTGCATTAGGCAGCCGCTGTCCCGCCTTGGCGGGATAGAGGAAAGTCCGGACACAGGCCCGAGCAATCGGGCAGCAGGGTAGCGGGTAACGCCCGTCCGCCGCGAGGCGAGAGATGCGAACAGTGACGCCGACTCCGAAAGGGGAAGGATTCCTTCGGGAATAA
>Ga0209542_10016325_pt1 | contig 12328 bp, 10 predicted proteins | sample RifCSPhighO2_01_FD_184028 | JGI IMG/M metagenome (GOLD analysis project Ga0209542, IMG submission 184028) | Soil microbial communities from Rifle, Colorado - Rifle CSP2_plank highO2_0.1 (SPAdes) (version 2) | ecosystem: Environmental > Terrestrial > Deep subsurface > Rock core/Sediment ...
CACCACACCGACGGGCTTCGATGATTCCATCGTGCGGCAGGCGGTATCGCTCGTAGGCGACGGCAAAGTGGCGGTCATCAAATCGACGATGCTTCCCGGACAGACAATGGGCATACAAAAGGAATTTCCAAAAAAGAGCGTGATGCATTCGCCTGAATTCTTGCGCGAGGCGACCGCCGCGTATGACGCAATGCATCCCGACCGCAATATCATCGGCATCTGTGAAGATTCTCCCGGAGTGCGGGCGCAGGCGCAAAAGGTGCTCTCGATACTCCCGCCCGCCCCTTTCGAGCTTATCTGTTCGGCCGTCGAGGCGGAGTTCGTCAAATACGCGGGTAACAATTGGCTGTACGTGAAAGTCGTCTACATCAACATTCTCTACGATTTTGTGCAGAAGCTCGGCGGCAACTACGAGGCGGTGCGCGACGCCTTTGCGGCCGACCCGCGCATGGGAAGGAGCCACCTCGACCCCATCCACCAAAGCGGGCACGGCGGCCTCCCCGGGCGCGGTGCGGGCGGGCATTGCTTCATCAAAGACTTTGCAGCCTTCCGCTCGATGTACGAGAAAACGTTCCCCAGAGATAAGACGGGCATCGAGGTACTCAAGGCGATGGAGCAGAAAAACGTACAGCTTCTGCGTGACTCCCGCAAAGATCTCGATCTGCTCGAGGGCGTATATGGGAAATAAACGCCGGCATCTTCTCATCGTTACTCAAGTCGTTGACTGCACGGACCCGTTCTTGGGTTTCTTTCACGGGTGGCTTGCGGAACTTGCACAGCACGTCGAACGTATTGAAGTCATTTGTTTGCGTGAGGGTGAGCATTCGTTGCCCGACAACGTCCACATTCACTCGCTCGGCAAGTCGGCCCAAGGCCGACCAGCCTCGGGCTGGGAGAGATTGTTGTCACGAATGCATTACACGCTGCGATTCTATCAACATGTATGGACATTGCGCGCCGGGTACGACACTGTTTTCGTCCATATGAATCAGGAATACGTACTGCTCGCGGGGTGGCTCTGGAAGCTCTTGGGAAAGCGCATCTACCTGTGGCGCAATCATTACGCGGGAGGATTTCTCACCGATATCGCCGCGATGTTTAGCACGAAGGTATTTTGCACGTCACGATATTCATACACCGCGAAATACAAACATGCCGTCGTTATGCCCGTGGGCGTTGATACGGACTTGTTTACGCCCCGCCCCCAAAGCCGCGCTCCGCGGTCGGTACTTTTCTTCGGCCGTTTTTCAGCCGCCAAGAAGCCGGACGTGCTTCTTGAGGCGCTCGCAATCCTTTGTAAGGAAAACATCGGGTTCCGGGCGTCATTCTACGGCTCTGCATTGCCGAAAGACGCGGCATTCCGTGAACAGGTGATACGGCGTGCGCATGCGGCAGGACTCGACACCGCCGTGACATTTTACGAAGGTGTGCCGCACACAGAAGCGCCCGATGTTTTCAGCAGGCACGAAATATTCGTGAATCTCGGCGAAAGCGGCATGTACGACAAAACGATTTTCGAAGCTGCCGCTTCGGGCTGCCTCGTACTCGCGGCGAGCCGTGATTTTGCCGCGCTCACGGGTGAGCGGCTCCGCATCGCCGGGGCCGGAAACCCCACGACAACCGCGGAGAAGCTTCGCGAGGTCCTCGCGCTTTCGGAGAGCGAGCGGCAGGCGCTCGCCGAGCGGGTACGGCACGCTATTCTTAACGGGCAAGACCTGCGGACGCTGTCGGGGCGGCTTGTAGTAGAATTGTCCTCGTAGCTTCCACAATGCCGAATATGAATCAGTACGCAGGATGGTTGTCGACGAAGAGACGCGAACTGCTTGCGTTGGCCGGGCTCCTCCTTGCGTTTATCGCGGTGCGCTTGCCCGGTTTTTGGCTTCCGTTCCACCAAGACGAGTGGAAGATCGCGGAAGTCGTCCGATCACAAATCGTAGGCGGAGTCATGTCCGCGCATCCGCCGCTCTATGAACTCATCTTCCGGTGGAGCGGGTATTTGGTCGATGCCGACTATGTACGCATTGTCCCGCTCACATTCGGGCTGATCTCGGCCGTACTTCTCTACCTTGTGGTGCGCCGCCGCGCGGGAGTGCGGGCGGCATACGCGGCAATAGCCTTATACACGGTATGTGCCTACGGCGTATACGCATCTGTGATGGTCGATGTCGACGGCGCGATACTTCCGGCGTTCTTTCTCGCGGCTGTGTACGCGTACGACCGGTTCCGTAGCGCGGAATCGTCTCGCGCGTCTTTCGCGTGGGGCTTCGGCATCGCGGTCGCCGTGTTCCTCGGCTTCTTGGTTAAGTTAAGTTTCGTCCTTGTGCTCGGCGCTCTCATACTCGACTACGTCATCGAGGTGCGCCACCGGCTTACGCGCGCGCTCATCATCCGCTCTCTCACGGTGGCCGCCATGTGCGCCCTTGCAGCCTTTGTTATTGTCGCAAGCATGCAGCTCTTGTTTTCGATATTCAACTTCGGGGAGATTATGGCCCACGCACTTTCCTATGTGCGTTTTGAGGGCCGCGGATATCTGCAGATACTCGTGCAAGGGACCAAAGCAATGTTCTACCTCTCTCCGCTTCTCCTCGTGCCCCTCCTCTTCGCTTCCAAAGAATCCCTTGCAAAGAACCGGATCTTCGCAGTGTATCTCGGGCTCGGGGCACTATTTTATTTTGTCATCTTCGACTTCTCGCAGGCAGCTCTCGATAAATACCTGATGTTCATCGTTGTGCCGCTCGCGGCCATCGTCGGCACGGTCATTGCCGATTCTATGCGCGATATCTCATCGAGGCAGGTCGTGAGCGGTGTCCTCTTTGGGGGGATAGGGGCGCTCGTCCTCCTTGCCGTCAATTTTCTCTCCCCGTCGGTGATGCCGCTCTATCCGAAAACAGCTTGGCTTTCCGCCATCCTTTCGGGTAATTGGAATATTCTTCTCCCGTTTACCGGCGGGAACGGCCCGCTCGGTTTCTATCTGTCATTTTTGTTTATCACCGCGGGATTTATTCTCTCCGCCGTTTTCGCGGTCTATGGAAAATATATTCCAAGGGCACGCACGGCCGCTCTCGTTGCCGTCATCACCGTTGGCGTTGCGTACAATTGCATATGGGTCAACGAGCTCTTTTTCGGACGGATAAACGGCAGCGCTCCGGCGGTATTGCAGAGCGCGCTCTCGTATGTAGCTCGCGATGAGGTGAAGAGGGTCATCACGCATGCGGATGCCGGCTCATACGAACTGAGCGGCATGGGAAAGCGTGCGGGCAGATTCTATGCCGTGCCGGGGTACGAGGAGGCGCATAGAGAACTATTCGCCGCATTTGACGGGCACTATCTTGTGGTCGACATGCCGCATATCAACGAGGGAAGTTTCTACAGCAAATTTTTCTCGACGTGTGAGACCGTATTCTCGACATCGTCCGGCGTAATCGCAGCGCATGTATACTACTGTCCCGACAGCGATCCGTACGCTATACCATAAAAGCGGCTATGAAATTCACCGAGACCAAAATACCAGGCGTCTACGTTGTCGAGATCGAGCGCCTCGAGGACGTGCGCGGTTTTTTCGCGCGGACGTGGGATGAAAAAGAAGCGACAGAACGGGGCCTCGAAGGCCGTATGGTGCAGTGCAGTACGGGATTCAACCGCGAAGCGGGGACGCTGCGCGGCATGCATTTCCAGACGAGTCCTCATACGGAGGCAAAGGTAGTCCGCTGCACGCGTGGGGCAATATACGATGTCGTTCTCGACCTGCGGCCCGACTCGCCTATGTATACCAAATGGATTACCTACGAGTTGACGGGAGACAATCACCGAGAGATGTACATTCCCAAAGGATGTGCGCACGGATACCAGACGCTCTCTGATTCTACGGAAGTCTTGTACATGATGAGCGAGTATTTCCATCCCGATGCGTCATCCGGAGTGCGATACGACGATCCCGCTTTCAATATCGGGTGGCCGGAGACGGCGACGCGGGTCATATCAGAAAGAGACCGGAACTGGCCGGATTGGAAAACGGTATGAACCCCTCAAATCGCGTCCTCGTCACCGGCGCAACGGGCTTCATCGGCCGCCAGAGCCTCGCGCCGCTTATGGAGCGCGGGTACGAGGTGCACGCGCTCTGCACGAAAGAGCCGGTCGAGAGCGACCGCAGCGTACTGTGGCATACAGCGGACCTGTTGGAAGAAGGTGCGGCGGCAGGGCTTTGTACGGAAATACGGGCAACGCACCTCCTGCACTTCGCGTGGTACGTGGACCCAAAGGATTACAAGACCTCACCGCAGAACAAGCGGTGGGTGGAAGCGACGCGCTCGCTCGTACGCGCATTTCGAGAGAGCGGCGGCACGCGAGCTGTGCTTGCAGGAACGTGTATGGAATACGACTGGAGCATCCCGCAGGAAATACTTGTTGAAGACATCTCGCCCCTAAAACCCGCGACACCTTACGGTGCAGCGAAGAACGAAACGCGCATACAGTGTGAGAGATACGCGAAGGAGAGTGGCCTCTCGTTCGCGTGGGGCCGGGTATTCTTTTTGTATGGGCCGTACGAAGCGCCCGCACGGCTTGTGCCCCAGGTAATGCGCGCGCTCGAAGACGGAAAGATGCCGCCGATTGTCGCTGGGGGGCTTATCAGAGACTATTCGTACGTCCTCGATACCGCCGGTGCTTTTGCGGCGCTTGTCGACAGCGACGCCCTCGGCGCCGTCAACATCGCATCGGGCAATACGGTGACGCTCAAAGATGTCGGCATTGCCGCTGCAGAGATAGTCGGCAAGCCCGACTTGGCACAACCGATTCCGGAAGTCATACCCGAGGGCGAACCTGCGCGAATAGTTGCCGACGTGAGCCGCTTGCGCACAGAAGCCGGCTGGACCCCGCGTTTCAGTCTGCGACAAGGATTGGAGGAAACTATCGAGTGGTGGAAAAAGGCGAAGTAATAGCCCTACTTCAGCCAAAAGCGGTATATGAGCATGTTCTTGAAGAATTCAATGCCTGCGAGAAAAAGCCGCGCTTTTGTGCCGCCGCTTTTTCTCACATGCCACGTCGTCTCTATTTCTACGATGGGCATCCGATTACGCAGTGCCTTGATGACGAATTCGGGATCGAGGAACCAGTCGCGGGATTCGAGTGAGAATTTCTTCAGCGCGTTCCTCGTGAGGAGCTTTGGCGTCCCGTTCATGTCGCGATAGGGGCTCCAGAAAAGTACCTGAAATATCGCATAATACGCGGCGCTCAATATCTTGCGAATGCGGGGCTCAAAGCTCACCACGCGCACCGCTTTGCCGAGTTCTCGGTGCTCGGCGCGCACCATGCGATACAAGCGGATGATATCGCCTGGGTCGACTTGACCGTCGGCATGCGCCCACCCGAGGACTTCCCCACGCGCCGCTGCGAGGCCCGAAAGAATGCCGCCGCCGTATCCCTGGTTCACCGCAATCGTGATGCCTGTGATGCGCGGGTTGGCGGCTTTCAGTTTTTCGATGACGGCGGCGGTGGCGTCGCTCGAGCCGTTGTTGACGATGCATATTTCGTACTCGAGACCCGCATTCTGGAAGGCCTGCGTCATCGTCAAGATGACATTCTCCAGATGGAGAGCCTCGTTGTACGCGGGAACGACGATGGAAAGTTCAGGCTCCTTCACACTCATGTTCGGTACAGTACCATACTCGTTGCCCATTGGCATAAAGAAGGCTTTGAGGCATAATCCACCAGTCTTATGAAAAAGAAGTCCAAGAACGGATCAATTCGTGTACCGTATGCGCTCTCCGTCCACGGACGAGAAGAAATAGACGCTGTCGTGCGCGTACTTAAGAGCAATACGGCATTGGGAGAAAAAGCGAAAGAATTCGAAAAGAAAGTCGCGGCTCTCTTCGGAAAGAAGTACGGCTGCATGGTCAATTCGGGCTCGTCGGCCAATTTACTCGCGTTTGAGCTTCTGAACGTGCCGAAGGGCAGCGAGGTCATCACGCCGCTTCTTACGTTCTCGACCGTCGTCGCACCCATCATCCAAAAAGGCCTCATACCCGTTTTTTGCGACGTAGACGCACGGACGCTCCAGATAGATATAGACCAGGTGGAGAAAGCAATCACCAAGAAGACCCGCGTACTCATGATTCCATCTCTGATGGGTAATATCCCGGACCTTCGGCGGCTTTCGGCAATTGCAAAGAAACACAGACTCTTCCTCATTGAGGATTCATGCGACACGCTCGGCGGAAAGCTCCGCGGTAAACCCACTGGCACATACAGCGATATTTCGACGACGAGCTTTTACGGCTCGCACATCATAAACGGCGCGGGCGGCGGGGGAATGGTCTGCGTCAATGACCCGAAGTGGGCCGAGCGCCTCGTCGTGTTGCGCGGCTGGGGCCGCAGGTCCTCCATCTTCGGAGAAAAAGCGGACAGCGAACAGCTCAAGAACCGCTTCAGGAGCTCGCTCGGCGGCGTACCGTATGACGAGAAGTTCATGTTCTCCGAGATAGGCTACAATTTCCTGCCGCTCGAGCTCTCCGCGGCGTTTGCGCTCGAACAGCTCAAGAGGCTGCCGAGATTCCTAGCCGCGCGAAAAAAGAATTGGGCGGCGTTCGAGCGATTTTTCAAGAAGCACAAGAAGTTCTTCGATACCGGCATACAAACTCCGAAGACGACGACAGCGTGGCTCGCGTTCCCTATATTCATCAAGCCGGACGCGCCATTTGACCGCTTTGAGATTGTGAAATATCTTGAGGAGCACAACATCCAGACGCGGCCGGTCTTTACTGGCGATATCCTACGACAGCCGGGGTTCAAGCATATTGCCCGCCGCCAGCCGTTCAAACACTATCCCAACACCGAATACATAATGAAGAGCGCGTTCGTACTCGGTTGCCACCAGGGCCTTACGGCGAAGCAAATCCGGTACGTACAAACAACTGTCGGAGAATTTCTCACCCAGTATATATAACTAGCGTCCGTTTTTAGGATTTTCGGCGGGAGAAATATTCGGCGTACCACGCGCCCGTCTTATCGAAGCTTTTGCGTAGCGGCGTGCGCGGCTTCCATCCTAGGGTGCGCTGCGCCTTTCTCGCATCAAGATATTGGTCATGTATCTCATTGTGTGCAGTGTTGCGTATCTTGAATTTCAATTGAGGCAAAACGCGGGAGAGTTCTTTCAATACATCGGTGACGCGAAGCGGCCTGTTGTTGCCAAAATTGAATGCTTCTCCTACGAGACTCTTCTTGACGAGATTCTCGGCAAGCACGATGTAGGCATTCACAATGTCGTCAATATAGATGTAATCGCGCTTGAACGTCCCGTCGCTGCGGATATCGAGCACTGTAGGCCTCGATACGCAACGAAAGACATCGGGAATGAGCCGACTCCAGTTGGTATCTCCTGGGCCGTACACATTTCCACAACGCGCAACAGCGACCTGCAGCCCAAACGCATGCGCGTACATTTGCGCGATGATGTCCGTACAGCTTTTCGAACAATCATACGGATTGAGGCCGTTGAGCGCGGAGTTCTCGCGGTAAGGCAATCTTTCGTGAGAGCCGTACGCTTTGTCCGAAGACGCGACGACGATTTCCCTGACACCCCTCGCATGCCGCGCGCTTTCGAGCAGCACCCATGTGCCGCGCGCGTTCACCTCGAGCGCGCGTACGGGATCTTGTTGCGCGCGTTTTACAATCGCTTCCGCCGCCAAATGAAAAACGGTCTGTATACGCTTTTGCCGCAGAATCCGGTCCAGCGTTTTCTTCGAGGTTACATTGCCGCGGATGTACGTGATTTTTTTGCGCGCGCCTTTTTCAAGCTCAAAGTCCGGAAGCGAAGGTTTGATATCGAGTACGTACACTGCGGCGCCGGCTGCGGCGAGCCTTGTCGCAAGCGCGTAGCCTATGAAGCCGGCGCCGCCGGTCACGAGGATTCTCCGGCGCAACCAGAATCGTCCCGGCCTTTTCAGTGCCATATCTTCCACGGCGGCTTGCCGGAGGTCCACTGCGCATTCAGATGCTCCATGTCCCGTATCGTGTCCATGCATTGCCAGAAACCCTCATGCGCATAGATTGCAAGCTCTTTCTTTTTTGCGAGCTCGGGTAACACGTGTTTCTCAAACTCGAGCGCGGGATCATCCGACAACTCCCTGAATATCCGCCGGTCGACCGAAAAAAACCCGCCGTTTATGAGTGCGTCGGAGTGTTTCGGTTTCTCGTTGAAGGCGATTACGTCGCCCTTTTCCCTCAGGACCTCGCCGAAACGCCCCGGAGGAATGACGCCGCTCATGGTCACGAGCCTCTTCTTACTCCTGTGTGTTTTAAGAAGTTTTGCAAGGTCAACATCCGCGACCCCGTCTCCGTACGTCAGCATAAAGACCGGCGTTTTTATATACTTCTCCGCCTTTTTAAGTCTCCCGCCTGTTTGCGTATCGAGACCCGTTTCTATAAACGTAATGCGCCAGTTTTCGGCGGGCTTGGAATGGTACCGTGCGGTCGCCCCGCCCTCTCCCGGCTCGAGCGTGAAGTCGCTCGTGTACTGCATGTAGTTACAAAAATATTCCTTTATTTTCGAACCCTTGTAGCCGAGGAGCAGGATGAAATTGCGGTATCCCTGCGCATAATAAATTTTCATGATGTGCCACAGAATCGGCTTGTCGCCCACGGGAACCAACGGCTTCGGGATAACCTCCGTCTCCTCCTTGAGCCGGCTGCCGCGGCCGCCGCAGAGAATGACGACCGGAATGTCGGCGGGGGAAAGTGTTTTCGGCCCCTTTTTCTTAGCCTTTGTAGCCATGGCGGCCAGTATACCCCGCAGTGAATGGTGGCGATAGTCTTTTCTTGCGCCCGCACAATTCGTTCAGATTCCGGTGTCAATGACTGGAACCCCGAACTTCCCTAGCGACTAAGTCTTGCGCATCGCCACCATCTACTGACGGGGTATACCCCAGGGAATAGAAAACTTCATCCGTCGGCAAAGCGCTCCTAGTGCACGGTCTTTTCGTACAAGACGTACTTGTCGAATCGGGAGCGCTCGGCGTAGAGCGGCAGGAGGCGGTCCGTATAGGGGAACTCATCGTCCACCAAGACGTACCCGGGCTCGCCGCGGAAGAGCGCGGCGAGATTTTCCTCACCGCCCATCACTATATCGCCGGCCTGCAGGTACTGATAGTAATTCTGCGAATCCAGAAATATCACCGCTTCCGGAACGTTGTACAGGAAGAGACTCGTACCTTCTCCGATACCGCCCAGATGCCGGGAGAGGAGCTCTGAACGGGTACTCCCGTAGTGTTCGGATATCCATGAGTTGAAGAAAGTCTGGTAGCTCTGGAAAAGGATAAGCACGACGATGAACACAGTGACGCCTTTGAGGCAACCGGCACGGTACCGCCCGGGAAGAGGCATCCGGTAGAGCGCGAGCGGCAAAAAAATGAGCGCGAGCGCTTCTGCGGGAAAGAAATATCTGTAAAATCCGCTGCTCGGAAGATAGAGGAGAAAACTCACCGCAGAAAATATACTTGCGAGCCACTCTGCGGTCGAGATTTCGACTTTGTGCCATGTCCGGAAAAGCAAAGATCCCCACCAGAGTGAAAGGAGGCCCAAGAAGTAGAGCGGCTGGAGTTCGGTAACAAACCGCAGGCTATTTCCGATGAGGCGGGCAGCAAGCGCGTGATTGTTCGGATTGGTCACGAGAAAAATCTCTTTGAGTGCCGCAATGCTTGCGACATGTACAAAAAACCACCACAAAAGAACGCCGCCCGCTCCCGCGCAAAAAGCGAGCGTACTCCTCCATGACAGTTGTTTGCGACGCAGGTATGCGACAAGGAGTAGGGACGGCGCAATGAAAAGAAGATAGCTCGGCTTCGTAGCCATGGCGAGCCCCGCGAACACACCGGAAAGGGCCCACAGTGATATGCGGGAGCTTCTTTCAGCCCATTGGAGAAAGGCGAGAGAGGCGACGAGGTACATCAATCCCGGCACCTCACCGATAACGTTTTTTCCGTGTCCGTAGAGCGGGGCCAATGTCACGAGAAGGAACAGGGAGAAAAGGGCGATTGGCCCCTTCCGCTCTCCCGCAAGATTGCGTATCAAGAAGTACGAAAAGACGCACAGGAGAGCCATAAAAAGGACCATAACCACGCGGGCGTTGAGGAGCGTAGTACCGAAAAGAGTGAACGAAAGGGCTACGGGATAGGTGACGGGGAAGCCCGTGGTGACAAAGCCGGTCGAAATAATAAAGTCCCCGGGGGCGGTCTGAATGCCGTAGATGCCGTGTGCCGCGAGGTTGATGGATACTTGGGATATGACCCCTTCGTCAATCCATGTCGGCGGGTTGTCGGCAAGCCGGTACGTCGCGAGGAATCCGAAAAGTGTGACGGCGATACAGAGGGCGATAATCTGCGCGGGCGGAAGAGGAAATGGCGAGCGCTCCGCACTCTCTCCGCGGTCATGGAATACGAAATGCTTGTAGCTGAAAAAATTGACGACGGCAATGATGAGACCGCTCACCAGCTGGGCGATGAGGTAATGTACATGCGCGTACTCCACAAACGAAAAGAGGAGAAGTGTATTGAGGCCCAGATCGGTGAGGGCTATCACAAAATAGGCAACTGCCTGCGAATGCACGCGATGCAGGGACGTATCCGCAAAGGTCCAGAATTTTTGCATCGTAAAACTCACAAAGAAGGCGGCTGCAAAAGCAAATACCGACGAGAGCAAATACCACACCCCGAAGAAGTGCGTGAGTACGAAGAGCGTGCCGAGGTTGACGGCGGTCGCCGTCCCGCCGGAGATGATGAATCGAACGACGCGCATGGGGGTGGGATACGAGAGGCAAAGGCTCCGGTACAAACCGAGCGGATCCCTCACCCGAGCGCGCCAGTGGTGCATACTATTGCGTCGCGGATGTCGCCCGCCAAAATTGGAATGCGTACAATACAAGCGTCAAAAACTGAGAAGCGATGATAGCTGCGACCGCACCCCAAATGCCGAACGGCGGCAAGAGCAGAAGAAACAGAGCAATCTTGATTATCGGGAGCAGGGCCTGTGAGAAGTACAGCTCTTTTTTCTTCATGTGTGCCGTGAGCGCTTCGCCAAACATCGTGCCCGGTGCGAATAAGAGCGACAAGGCAAGTATCTGCGTATAGATAACCGCATCGAGATATGCGGGGAACAAGAGGCGGAATATAAACGGTGCAAACGCTATGTAGAGACCGACGACGACGGCCATGACGCCTACGAGAAGAAGAATCTTTCTCGGCAGAGAGGATCGCAGCTCGACGAAATTCCGCTCGCTTAATTTCGGCAGCGCGAGCCGTGCGGGGATGTCATTGAGAAGTTTCAGATTTCCTATCGGCGTCTGCGCGAAGGCGTAGAGTGCGAGCTGCGCGGCACCCAGGTAATGGAAGACGAGCACCTTGTCGATATTTTCCGCGATCTTTACCATTATCCCCATCAAGCTCAGATGCTTGGCGTAGGGGATGCTTTGGGGGTCGACACGCTCGTTGGGGCGGAATTTCCGCACGGTTGAATAGTAGAGCAGGAGGTTCACGGCGACGCTCGAAACGAAGAACGCCAAGATTATCAGCACAGGATTATCGGTGAAGAATACCGTTGCAATGACCGCAAACGCGGGCGCGACATTCCGCAAAGTGTCGTATATAGAGAATGTCCTGAAATCTTTCTTTCCCGAGATGAACGTGCCGAAGAAGGAAAACCCGGTGATGATGGGGTTACACGCACCGGCGATGAGGAATGAGATGGCAAGCACGGAATTGCCGTTCAGGAAATAGTACATCGCGGTCGCAATCGAAATAGCGATAACGCCAAAGCTCCATTTCAAGTACGCCTTGGTGCCTTGATAGAGCGCGCCTTCGAATCCGCGAGCGACAGCTTGTACGATGGCAATTCCCACGCCGCCGAGAGAAAAAGCTCCGATGATTGCGGCTCCCGATATAACGAATTTATAGGTCCCGAATACCTCGGGCGGGACCAGGTTTGCCATTGCGACGGCAAAAAGCAGCGAAGAGAGGAGCCCGACGACTTTCGCGAGCGAAAGCCAGAACCCTCCTTGCGTCATATAGACCATGTCCGTTCTGGTGTAGGTTTCGCTCCAGCGCAGAATATCGTGCATTCTGACCTTGAGTCGAGTCAACATGAGCTTATTGCAGGGACCAGTCGGTCATCTTCTTCTTTGCTTGTTCGTGGAGGGGGATTTTGAGGCGATAGGTATCGCTCTCGTAGTTGTCGCCGCCGCGCGGGCCGTTGTGGAACGTTATAAAGATAAGGTCTTCAAGGGCGATAAATTCGTGCGCTTCGCCCGGCTCCCACTCCAGAAAATCATTCGCCTCGACGACCT
>Ga0209542_10016326_pt1 | contig 12328 bp, 12 predicted proteins | sample RifCSPhighO2_01_FD_184028 | JGI IMG/M metagenome (GOLD analysis project Ga0209542, IMG submission 184028) | Soil microbial communities from Rifle, Colorado - Rifle CSP2_plank highO2_0.1 (SPAdes) (version 2) | ecosystem: Environmental > Terrestrial > Deep subsurface > Rock core/Sediment ...
CACGAAGTTCCCGATGTAAAACTCTGGATGGTCGGATCGGGAGAATCCTCCTATGTTAGCTATTTAAAAAAGCGCGTTTCAAAGCACAAGCTTGAAAAACATATAGTGTTCCATGGCTACGTTTCCGAACAAAGAAAATTCTCATTGCTCGCCCGGGCGCACGTGCTAATCGTTCCCTCCATGCATGAAGGGTGGGGACTGACCGTATCAGAAGCAACGAGTGTCGGTACGCCGTCAGTTGTTTATGATGTTCCCGGGTTGCGCGACAGCATTCAGCAGGGAAATAACGGGCTGACGGTAGAGCAAAATCCCCGTGCACTCGCGCAGGGTGTCCTGAAAATACTTCGTTCCCGGAAAATAAACGAGCGAACTAACAGAAACAGCAGTGAATACGCCAGACGGTTTTCATGGAATGATACAGCTGCCAAAGCGCTCGAGGTTATAAAACAATATGTATAAAAAATTACTCCTTCTTTCCCGGCATAGTTTGATCAAAGGCAGCGCAATAGTTTTTGGCGGTACGGCCATTATCAACGGGTTAAATTATGTCTTTCATCTGATTACCGGCCGCATGCTCGGGCCCGACCAATATTCGATCCTCGCTGCTCTCATTTCTCTATCATATGTCATCGGATTTCCCGCCACGCTCATCAACACGCTCATTACCCAAAAAATTGCCGCGTATGCCGCCCTACGGGATAACCGGGGCATGAAAACATTTCTCTTTTCCATGACGAGGCACGTCGCCCTGCTCGCGGTCCTGATCGTTATGGCGTTCGTTATATTGCAATCGGCAATTGCGTCTTTTCTCCATATTGAACAAAAAGTGTTGGTTCTATTGCTCGGCCTCGAGTTCGCATTCTCACTCCTCGTCATTATTCCGCTCGCGACGCTTCAGGGGCTTCTTCGGTTCATTTCTTTTTCAGCGCTCTCAATTCTGTCAGCGTTTCTTCGGGTCGTATTTTCCTACGGAGCAATTCTTTTAGGATTAGGGGTACTCGGTGTGCTCTACGGCATGTTCGGATCTATTCTGGTTACCGGGATCGTGGCGCTTTTTATGCTTCCGACGATATTTTCGCTTTCAAAAAAAGGAAAATCTCCCGCCGTATCCGCTGTAAAACCGTACTGGTTATATGCGTTCCAATCTACATTGGTGGTAATGTCGTCGATAAACTATTTGCGCATCCAGAGCCACTTCCTGAAACGGTTTACGTTGAAACGTTATTTTACGCAAAAATGGATTGCCGTTGCGCTTCTGGGAAAAGGGCTTCTGATCAATGTCGACGTTCTGCTGGTAAAACATTTTTTTGAAAGCTATGATGCGGGACTATATGCCGCGATGGCGACGATGGGAAAAATCGTTCTTTTTTTTGCTTCTTCACTGTCGATCGTATTGCTGCCGATTGCCACTCAAAAACACGCGAAGGGAAAATCGGCCGTTAAAGAACTGCTGCTTGCCCAGGCAGGGATTGTTGTGTTGTCGTCAGTCATACTCCTGGCTTACCGCGTTATGCCGGAGTTGGTAATTTCGCTGCTGTACGGGCGCGAATATTTTGCCATCGCCCCTTATTTATGGCTCTTCGGCATTTATTTTCTTCTCTACAACATGTCCTATACGTTTGTGAATTATTTTATTTCAGGAAAACATACGCTGATATTAACGATGCCGCTGGTGATTTCCGTTGTCCAGATCGGCGGCATTATTCTCTTTCACCGTTCGTTTTATGACGTACTATCCGTTATGATAGGATCGGCATCCCTGCTGATTCTGGTTTTTATGGTCTATTTTTACCGGTATGCCAGACAACAGCGCCGTATAGAATTCAACCATTGATTGCGTAGGTTTAGAAGCAGATAGGGGGAGATAGATCAGTAATTCAGCGTGAACGATAGGGTAATGCGGCAGCCTTCTATTCGTCTTTGTCGTCATCAATATCCTCATCGATATCTTCTTTATCATCGTTGTCGTCATCAATTTCTTCATCTTCACTTTCACTTTCCAGTTCGTCGTCAAGCAACTCCTCAAACATTTTCTGCTGTATCCGCTCTTCTTCAGCGTTTCGGATTGACTGGTCGTTTTGGTAAGAAAATTGTATGATCTGTTCTACCTGCCCGGCCGCTTCCGCGTCGTCTTTTGCACGGTCGGCAATCCCGGCGAGGAGTTCGCGGTGCTTCTGCGAAGCGGACAACGATTTTTCCTTTATTTCAGATAATTCTTCAATTGTTTCAATATTGCGGATCTGTGAAGTTGCGAGCGTCATCTGGTGTTCCCCTTTAAAGGCGGTATGGACAGCGAGCGGAATATTGCCTTTTTCAGCTACCTTCAACGCTTCGTACAATTGGCGGTCGGCGAGCTGAATGTGTTTTTCGGCCAGATCCATGGGGTCTCTGATGAAAAACACCATAATTTTATCCCGGAGCGTCTTGATCTTATACAGCGGATTATCCGGTAGCATGCCGGGGTGAGGGAGTTTGTATTCGGAAGATGATGTGCCTACTTTCGCCGATTCCGTTGCGTTCATCACGCCCTCTTTGGCAAACGACGGCTTGTTGAAGATGGTAAATAAGAGTATTGCGAGAAGTAAAACGATCGTTTTTCGCATACTAAAATCATATCACTGACCTGTTCCTGTTGTCAATGCACAAGATGGCTTCTTATGCGTTTACATTTTTACTGAAGATGCATATACTATCACAATAGTACGTATAGATTATGATCAGGGCACATAAAGAAATCATTCTTCTTATAGCAATCCTCATTGTTGCTGCGTTTCTCCGTTTTTGGAAACTCGGCGTTGTACCAGCGGGCGTTACCAACGATGAGCTCGGATATATTTATAACGCATATTCGCTCGCAACTACAGGGAGAAATGTATTCGGAGAATTTCTTCCGCTTTTTACCTGGGTTAATCAGGGCGGATTCCCGTTTTTGCCCCTTGCAACATACTTGCCTATTCCGTTTTACTGGCTGTTCGGCTTATCTGCTACGATCGGACGGTTGCCTGCTGCGATACTCGGCGTGGGCGATGTTCTGCTTGTATATACACTGACAAAGCTTCTTTTCAAGAAAAGCGGCCTGGCGCTTCTCTCCGGACTATTTCTCGCCATTTCACCATGGCATTTACACTTCAGCCGCTCTGCGTACGATCCGAATTTTTCCCTTTTTTTCTATCTTCTCGGCATACTTCTGTTTGTGGCAGAAGCTAAAAAAGGCCGGATACCACTCTTTTCAACGATATCATTCTTATTGGCGATTTACAGTTATCGCGGCATGAACATCATTCTTTTCCCCTTGAGCTTATTACTTATCTGGTTCGGTGTTACCGTTCTGGAAATGAAACGCCGCCAGTGGACTGCTTTTGTGATCGGCATAGCAGGCATCACGGCTTCTCTATTTATCGTTATCATGTTAAACGGAAAAGCGTATCTAACCGCAGAAGGATCGATTTTCGGCGACATGCGTATGCAGCAGGAGATAGATACGCAGATCCGTGAGGCGCAGGGACCGCTCGTTATCCGCCGGATATTTTTAAATAAGCCTATGTATATCGTCAGCAAACTCCGTGAGAATTATGTCAAAGGGTATTCTCCCGAGTTTCTTTTTCTCTACACGGAACCGAATAAAATCTACTCTATCTGGTCGCGGGGACGGATATTTTTTCTCGACATGATTTTCATTATTCCGGGAATTGCATACCTGTATCAGGTGAATAAGCGCGCCGCAACTTTTGTCGTGCTGCTTGCTCTCATCGCAGGATTGCCGGGTATGTTAGGCGGCTTACCGTATTCGGCGCGCAACCTACTGCTCTCGACGGTGTTTCCGGTCTTTGCTGCGGGCGGGATTCTTTTTGTCTGGCGCAGTACATTGATTTCGCGAATACGGCCGCTTGTTCTTTCCATCCTTATTATCAGCTACAGCTATCTGCTCGGGAGCTATCTCTTTGATTATTATGGCCGCTACGCGTTCTATAGCGGTGAAGCGTGGTTTCAGAGCTTAAAAGAGGTGAGTTATACCATTCTTGAAAACAAAGACCGCTACGACGAGACTATTGTCGGTACTGCATCATTCGGTGATCTTTTGCAATATGCGTTTTATGCTCAACTTAATCCGCGCGACGTACAGACGGCATGGCAAACACAGGAGCAGAACAGCAATATAAAGTTCTCGTTGCACGATATATCCTTTACCACCGAATGCCTCTCGATAGATGAGAAAAACCCTGCCTTGTTTCAGGAATCTAAAGCAATACTCTATATCGTCCATGAAAGCTGTAATAAATCAGCAACGCCGAGTGCTCTTATCAAGGACTATCCGGGAAATACGGTATGGAAGGTTTATAAGCTGGAGAATTATGAATAAGACAAATTCTGCGCGGCCGTCGCTTGAGGAAGTCTGGCATCAGGTGCCGCCGGACTATTATCAAAAGGGAACAGAGAAAAATATTCTGCAAAAAATATGGCATACGGCAAAACTGCATGCGGTTCTCGAGTTGATAAAAAAAACAGGTAACACGCCAAAGAGAATTCTGGATGTCGGCTGCGCAAGCGGGTGGTTTTTATCCAACATTGCAGGGCAATATCCAAAAGCGCAATGTACGGGAATAGATGTCTACAAAGACGCGATAGAATACGGAAAAAGGAAGTATAAAAACCTGCATCTCCATCATCATGACGGTCACAAACTTCCTTTCCGTGACGGCTCATTCGATCTGATTATCTGTACGGAAGTACTGGAACATGTCGTTGATCCTGACAAAGTGTTGCAGGAGATTAAACGCGTACTTGCCCGGGACGGGATTGCGATCGTCGAAATGGACACAGGCAATCTGCTATTCCGCCTCGTGTGGTACTGGTGGACACACATCAGAAACGGCGTGTGGAAAGATGCACATATACAGACTTTCAATACGAAAAGACTGGAAGCCATGATTTCGGATGCTGGATTTTCGATTACTGAAAAAAAGCTGTTTACGCTCAATATGGCCGTCGCGTTTCTGTTGGGGAAAAATAATAAATAATCCTATATAAACCATCCGGTAAAGGCTATATACCACTCTGCCCGCCAGCTGGCGGGCTCCGTTTAGGTATACCATGATTATTCTGAAACTAAAAGCAAAGGGGTATAATTACTTCCCGTTGCGGATGGTATAATCACGCAGCAGATCTTCCATGAAAAACTATAAAGCAATTGCAGGAGCGCTCATGGCGCTTTTATTTTTTATTGCGGGCGTTCTTACGCTCTCTCACTACAGAATCAATATAGACGAGCCGGTACATTTTCTGCGCGGACAGGGATATTTCCGGCTCCTGACGACGGGTAAAAAAACATATTATATTCTCTATCAGAAGGCGGGAATCGTGAGTGATCTGGAATCATACCACCTGTTCGAAGTCTTCATTTCTTCGCTTCTGGTATTTCTGGTTTTTTATATCACGGCCGAGCGCTACGGTATGTTTGCCGGCTTTGTCGCTGCACTCTCTCTTTCTCTCTATCCGTTGTTTTTGGGAGAATCCCGCTTTAATATCAAAGATCCCGCTGTATTGCGATTCATTCGCCATTCCATACGAATTAATCGGAAAACAAACGATCATGAATAAATTGTTGCGGTATATTTTATCCTTTCGCACCAATCAAATTATCACCGGCAGTTTCTGGTTGACTGCAGGAGGGTTATTCGTTAATCTCGGGAATTATCTCTTTAATTTAGTGATGGGTCGGTTTTTAACGCCGGCTGACTTCGGTATCATTTCCTCTCTGTTTTCACTAACGGTCATTATATCTCTACCGAGTGCGGTCATTACGACGGTGACGGCAAAATTCGCCGCATCTTTTTTCGCAAGCAATGAGCGTCGAAAGCTGATCAGGTTATATCAAAAAATGCATATATATACGATTGGGTTCAGTATTCTTTTGTTGATTGGGTTACTCTCAATCGGCGATGTAATCGGAGATTTTCTCAATATCAGAGAACGGCAGCTTATCGACCTTACCGTTATTATCATCGTGATAGGATTAGTTTCGTCAGTTATCGGAGGATTTTTACGCGGTTTACTCCTATTCAAACTCATGACCGCGCTTGGCGTCTTGGGCGTCCTCATGAAGTTAGGATTTGGTTGGTACCTCGTAGCTATAGGACAGGGGGTATTCGGGATTTTGATTGCGATAATAGCTTCTTCTGTAATTACTTGGATCTATCTGCTGTGGATCATGAGGTCGTATATGTTTGAAACGAGCACCGCATCATTCGGTCTACGTAAGCATATTATTTCATTTAGCTATCCGACGCTTGCGGCATCAGCCGCATCCACGCTGTTTATAAGTTCAGACATTATTTTAGTAAAACATTTTTTTCATGAAAAAGAAGCGGGCATTTTCGCCGCTACAGTAATCGCAGGGAAGGCTATTTTTTATCTCCTGATACCAATGTCTACCGTGTTATTCTCAGTCGTCAGTCAGCAAATCGCGCGTAAGCGAAGCATCGTGAAAGATACGCGAATAAGCCTCATACTGACGCTTATTCCAGGATTAGGCGCGCTTGCTGCGTATAGTTTTATGCCCGAATTAATCGGCCGAGTATTCTTCCCGTCTCAAGCATACGCATCTATCACCTCGTATATCGGTTTGTACGGTTTGTACGCATTTCTTTTATCAATGGTCGTGTTAATGCTGCATTTTTTTCTCGCCATGGAGAAAAAACAAACGACATACATTGCCTTTGCCTGTTCACTGTTGCAGATTGTACTGATTATTCTTTTTCATAAAACGATTGGACAGGTGATTATCATGTCTATTATTACCATGGTTTTATTACTGTCTATCTATACGCCGTCATTTATACGGCTTTCAGTCAGAAAATAGTTATGAAACTTCCGTCGATATCTGTCGTAATTGCAACGTACCAGTCTGAAAATACCATCGACAAATGTCTGAACAGCATTCGGATGCAGCGATACCCTCAAAAGTCACTTGAAATCATTATTTGTGATGGCGAATCAAGCGATTCGACACGTACGATTGCCAAAAAGCACGGCGTTACCCTGGTAACCATTCCGAAAGATCGTCAAAATGCTGAATATAACAAGGCGGTTGGCGTTGCAAAGGCAACACGTGATCTGATTCTCCTGATTGATCATGATAACGTTCTTCCCCATCGAGACTGGTTGCGTCGTATGATTGAGCCTTTACAAAAGCATCATGAGGTTGTTGGCGTTGAAACGCTCCGTTATCATTACGACCCGAATAATTCGCTGCTCGATCGATATTTTGCCCTGTTTGGTGCGGGAGATCCTCTTGCGTATTATTTGGGGAAGGCGGACCGTTTATCCTATATGGATACAGAACGTTCGCTGTATCGAGACGCGATCGAATATCCCCATTACTATCTTGTTTCGTTTAATCCTGATACCGTTCCCACACTCGGCGCAAACGGATTTCTTATACGAAGAAACCTGTTGATGCGGCAAGCCGAGGCATCGCCGGGCAAGTTTTTCCATATTGACGTCAACGTAGACCTTATTCGAAAAGGGTATACTACCTATGCATTTGTTAAAGATACGATTATTCATCTGACAGGATATAAAAACATATCGCAGTTTCTCTACCGGCGAAAGCTGTTTATGCAGCAATATTACATCAATACAAATGCCGCGCGAAGGTATAGTGTTTATACATCGCGGGACGCGAAACGTCTGTTGATGTTTATTTTGTATTCAACAACTATGGTAAAACCACTCTATGATGCAATCAGGGGATTCCGCAAAATACCGGATCCGGCCTGGTTTTTGCATCCTTATTTATGTTTTGTTTTAACGATGATTTACGGCAGTGTCATTATTCAGACAAAGAGCGCATTCTATGCTAAAAAATTATTACAGAAATAAGCGCGTGCTGATAACCGGTAGTAACGGATTTATCGGGAAACATCTGGTAAAGCGGCTCATGAAAGACGGGGCAAAAACATATGGTATATCCCGTTCAGGAAAAGGTCGTCATACCAGTCAATTAGATATTTTGAACCGGTCGGCGCTTTCCCGATTTATCCGGGAAAAGAAGATAGAAATATGTTTTCATCTTGCCGGGGAATCGCTCGTTGAATCTGGTCAGTCCAAACCCCACACGACATTTCGTACAAATATAAACGGGGTGCTCAACATACTTGAGGAAGCCCGAATCAAAAACTTTGAAAAGATTATTATCGCTTCAACTTCGCACGTGTATGGTAAAAACAACGTGCCGTACTATGAAGGATATACACCTCGACCGTCGAGACCTTATGAAACGTCCAAAGCCTGTAATGATCTGATCGCTCTGTCATATGCAGATACGTTCAACTTACCGGTGGTGATTCCCCGGTTTGTGAACATATACGGGCCGGGAGATGTAAATTTCAACAGGATCATCCCGAAAACAATACGCGCACTTCTTTCTGATAAATGCCCAACGATGTGGGGTGGCGACTCCATCCGGGAGTATCTGTTTATCGATGATGCGATAGAAGCTTATTTATCAGTCGGCAGAGCAAAAATAGATAGAATAAGCGGAAACAGGATATTCAATTTCGGCAGCGGCAACAGAATATCGGTTGAAAATCTGATTCAAAGGCTTATTGTCATTTCAAAAAAAGATCTGACAATAAAGAAAATACATGAAAAAAGAAAATCTGAAATAAGTGTACAGTATGTATCCTGGAGCAAAGCAAATAAACAATTACGTTGGAGGCCAAGGATCGATATTGATACAGGACTTACGATGTCCATGAAATGGTATAGTGAATACTTCAAATCATGAATGGTTGCCGTTCAGGCTATTCTGAAATCCTCGTGAGGGAGAATAAATTTGACCCCCTTTTTTCTCAGCGATGCATTTTTATTCATGATTTCATCGGCGAAATTCCACGCAAGAAGTATAATATAGTCAGGGGTATCTGAATATATTTTATTTTCATGATAAATGGGGATATGACTTCCGGGTAAAAAAAGTCCCTGCTTGTAGGGAGTGGAATCAACGACATAGGCAATGTCATCTGCGCTGACGTTACAATAATTAAGAAAAGTATTTCCTTTAGCGGGCGCGCCGTAACCGACGATCTTATTCTTTTTCCCTCTCAACGTTTTAAGTAATTTTTTGAATGTTCTTTTTCTTTCTAACACGTCTTTCGCAAATCGCCTATACGGTTCTCGTGTATTTAGTTTGAGCGATAACTCTTTTTCGACAAGTTTATTAATTTCATGATATTGCGTGGCGCCTTTCGACTTTTTTCGAACGAATACCCTTATTGAACCACCGTCAAGGCCCATCTTCTTAATGGAAAAAATCTCAAGCGTTGTATTTTCAAACAAAGTTAACAGCGGCCGTACGGCAAAATAAGACAAATGTTCATGATACACGGTATCGAACTCACAGTTTTCTATAAAATCCACGAGATAGGGAAATTCAATGACAAACCATCCGTCATCGGCAAGTAACGTTTCTATGCCCTTAACAAATTCATGAATATCGTTAACGTGCGCAAAAACATTTGTTGCCGTAACAATCTTTGCCATTCCGTACTTCTTAGCTATTTTCCCGGCAATTTTCCTGTTAAAGAAATCATTTATCGTCGTAATGCCTTTTAGTTCAGCGATTTTAGCCAGATTAACCGATGGGTCCACGCCCAGTATTCTCACGCCGAATTTCATAAACTGCTCAAGCAATGATCCATCATTGCTGCCTATGTCAACAACAAGATCGTCTTCGGTAGCATGCAACGACCGTATCAGCATCTCACTTAACTCATTAAAATGTTTAATTCTTGTTTGCGAAGCCGATGGGATGTACAAATAATTTTCAAACATCAATTTTGGCGGTACGACGTCATTCAGCTGTACCATGCCACACCGCGCACAGTAGTTCAAAATAAGATGAAATTTAGGTTCCTTTTTCGCTCGATCGTCTTTACGGATGAAGCTGTTTGCAAGAGGTTGATCTCCCAGAGAGCAAAATTCATAAAGATTACTGCTTTTGCAGACTCTACATTCCATAGATTCTCATTATATATAAATATACACAATGATCAATAGAGTAATCTGCCAGCAAGCAATTCTCATGTTGGATCATATGTGGTGTACAATAAGTGAATAGCATTCACAAAACACGGCCCGGGATGTATACCACTCTGCTTTTAAAATCCGAACTATACGATTTTAAAAGCTTCGGGTATACCGTGTTTATTCTGAAACTAAAGGAAAAGGAGTATATATGAAAAAACCACTCGTTTCCGTCATTATAGTAAATTGGAACGGTAAGCAATTTTTAAAAGAATGTCTGGATTCTTTAATGGGTGGGACGTATAAAGACATTGAAATACTATTGGTCGACAATGCTTCTACCGATTCTTCCGTCGTACTGGTAAAGCGCCATTATCCGTCAGTAACCATCATTCAAAATGAGACGAACGCCGGCGTGGCCGAAGGATATGACATTGGATACAAATATTCAAAAGGAAGCGCCATACTTCTCCTGAATAGTGACACGATTCTTGAAGACGATGTAATTTCCGGTTTGGTTAACGTACTCTATTCCAATAATCGGTACGGCGCTGTGCAGCCAAAGATGATTCTTCAATCTGAGAAAGACCGGATTGACTCAGTGGGTTCATTTTTTTTACCCACCGGAAATTTATACCATTTTGGGAGAGAGAAGAATCCCAATGATCCGAAATACAATGTGCAAAGAGAGATATTTTCTACAAAAGGCGCATGCATGCTGATCAGAAGAGAAGTGCTGGAAAGGACCGGACTATTTGACAAAAACTTTTTTGCTTACTACGAAGATACGGATTTGTGTATCCGCATATGGATGTCAGGATACAAAATCATATATACTCCTTCGGTGAAAATGTACCATAAAGGTGGTGGAGGAGGGAAACAAATAATGAGATCATATATTCTTTTTCACGCGCACAAGAATAGAATTTATACCTACTTGAAGAATTTTTCCGGGAAGTACATTTTGAAAACGTTGCCGGTTACGCTTTTGTTATATCAGGTGCTTTTTGTCGGCTATCTGCTTACCGGAAAATTCAGTTATGCAGGGGCGGTTCAGCGAGGGATACTGTGGAATATCCTGCATGTACGACAGACGTTAAAAAAACGGAAACACATTCAATCTCACATAAGAAAAATACCCGATGAGGCATACCTTCCTCGTGTCACGAAGCAAGTAAGACTATCCTACTACTATTATCAGATGTTTGGCGGTATGGACCGATACCGTGATTGATTAGAGACATCGTTTGTGATAGGATAAACTACTATATACCACTCAGCCCCGCCAAGGCGGGGCTTCGGGTATACCGTGTTTATTCGGAAACTAAAGGAAAAGGAGTATATATGATCCCTCTTGTTAAATCTACCTTTTATAACGAAAAGAAAACAAAACAGTTGCTGTGCGCATTCATAAAAAAGGAGGAAAAGCTTAGCATCGGTAAACAGTGCTATCGGTTTGAACGATCATTTGCCAAGTATCAGGGGAGACGATATTGTACAATGGTAAATAGTGGTAGTTCGGCAAATCTTGCCGTTGTGCAGGCATTATTAAACATAGGGAAAATAAAGCGCGGCGATTTTGTGGGATTTTCTGCTTTAACGTGGTCAACCAATGTCATGCCGTTGATACAGCTTGGTTTAAAGCCGGTTCCCATTGACGTTGAGCTTGACACGTTGAATATATCAAGCAGAACAGTGCAGAGTATTTTGAAAAAATATCCACTCCGCATGGTCTTTATCACCAATCTTCTCGGCTTCTGTGATGACATTGACGTTATAGCAACACTATGCCGGAATAAAAAAATTATACTGATCGAGGATAATTGTGAGTCACTCGGCACGCTCTATAAAGGTAAAAAATTAGGAAATTTCGGATTGGCAAGTACGTTTTCCTTTTACGTTGGCCATCACATGTCAACGATAGAAGGAGGGGCAGTTTGTACCGATAATAGTCAGTTGTATACCATGTTACAGATTGTGCGGGCACATGGGTGGGATCGGAATCTTACGGAGAGACGGCAGCTTTTCGTCCGAAAAAAGCATCAGGTGAATTCGTTATTTTATTCTCGCTACACATTCTACGATCTGGGATACAATTTACGCACTACGGAGATAAACGGTATCATCGGCAATATTCAATTGTCCTACCTCGATGAGATTATCAGGAAGCGTCAGGAAAATTTTTTTATGATGGCCCGTCCTATCTATGCGCAAACCGATCGGTATTATCCGATGCGGTATGATCATATCGACTTGCTTTCAAATTTTGCGGTGCCGGTGATTTGTCGGTCGAGAGACGTTC
>Ga0209542_10016330_pt1 | contig 12327 bp, 14 predicted proteins | sample RifCSPhighO2_01_FD_184028 | JGI IMG/M metagenome (GOLD analysis project Ga0209542, IMG submission 184028) | Soil microbial communities from Rifle, Colorado - Rifle CSP2_plank highO2_0.1 (SPAdes) (version 2) | ecosystem: Environmental > Terrestrial > Deep subsurface > Rock core/Sediment ...
TTAAGTTTAAACCCTATCAAGCATATTGACTTGTTTGGATCGGTACTCCTGCCCCTCTTTTTGTTAATGATACCAGGCAATCCTTTTGTGTTCGGTTATGCTAAGCCGGTTCCATACAACCCCGACAACTTGCGTGATAGAAGATACGGGCCGCTGAAAGTTGCAATCGCTGGTCCATTGTCCAACATAGCGGTCGCGCTTGCGTTTGGAGTAATATTACGTTTCTTCTCAGATTCTTTGCCCACGACACTTATGCCGGAGTTATTTTCGATGATCGTGCTGATCAACCTGGTGCTGGCTGTATTTAATCTGTTTCCGATTCCGCCGCTCGATGGCCACTGGATTCTGATGACTCTTCTGCCGGCTCGTTACCATGCTTTCAAGGCATTTCTTTATCGCTACAGCATATTTCTTTTCATACTGTTTATTATTGCCATTTATCCGCTTATATTCCCGATAGTACCCTGGCTTTTCCACATCATTACCGGCTTATCGTTTTAGCCAAGTTCCATCGCTATTGCATATTGGCAGGATTTTTGATAGTATATCAGCACGAATATCGAATACAATTCGAGGCGGTAGTATCTTTTTTTATTTAACGAAACGTGCCGACATTTAGACAATTAATCAAAAAGCCCAGAAAAATAACCAGAGCGAAGACCAAGTCGCCGGCTTTGACGTTCGGTGTTAATACTATTCATAACCGTCCAATCTCGTACTCCTCACCATTTAAGCGCGGTGTTTGTATTCTAGTCCGTACTATGACTCCGAAGAAGCCGAACTCAGCGCTCCGAAAGATCGCTCGCGTTCGTCTGACGAACGGTCAAGAAGTTACCGCGTATATCCCAGGTGTTGGCCACAATCTGCAGGAGCACTCTGTGGTAGTAATTCGAGGCGGCAGGGTTAAGGACCTTCCGGGTGTTCGATATCACATTGTTCGCGGTCGCCTTGACGCCTCTGGCGTTGAGGGACGCAAGCAGGAGCGCTCAAAATATGGAGCGAAGAAATCAAAATAACAATGCGTAGACCTATAAAGAAAAAGATAATCTTAGAGCCCGATCTCAAATTCCAAAGTCTTTTGGTTGCCAAAATGATCAACCGGATTATGCAGGAGGGGAAAAAGGCTATTGCTACCAGAATTGTATATAACGCCCTTGAAATTTTGGAAGAGAAGACCAAAAAGCCGTCATTAGAAGCGCTTGATGTTGCTGTCAGTAATGCTGGTCCAAATATGGAGCTAAAGTCTCGCCGTATTGGAGGCGCTAACTACCAAGTCCCCATTGAAGTTAAACCGGACCGCAAAAACGCCCTTGCTCTTCGTTGGATGATTGAAGCGGCTCGCTCGGTTAAAGGCAAGCCAATGGAGCAAAAGCTTGCCGAGGAATTAGTCAATGCGTTCAATAATACTGGCGGCGCGGTTAAAAAGAAACTCGACACGCACCGTATGGCTGATGCGAACAAGGCATTTGCTCATTTCGCCTGGTAATCTGACTTGCTGGCCGCACCGCTGCGAGCTTCGCTCGTTAAAGCGGGCTCTTGCCCAAACCCTTCGTTAAAAGCTCCGTCTGATTCTCGTCGTATCTACAAGTACGCCTCGGATCAGTACTCGCTTTTGCCTCGGCCTTGGGCAAGCCAGCGGCGTCATATAATCCTAATAGTTATGGCAAGAGACTATCCCTTAGAAAAAATTAGAAATATTGGAGTCATCGCTCACATCGACGCCGGAAAGACCACTGTTTCCGAGCGCATTTTGTTCTACACGGGCATTAGCCACAAGATTGGCGAGGTACATGAAGGCGATACCGTTATGGACTGGATGGAGCAGGAGCGTGAGCGGGGCATTACTATTACTGCCGCGGCCACCACGGCATATTGGTTGCCAACTACCGCCGAAGGCGATGCTTCCAAGAAAATCAAAATCAACCTTATTGATACCCCGGGCCATATCGACTTTACCATTGAAGTAAAGCGCTCTTTGCGTGTGCTTGATGGCGCGGTTGTAGTATTTGATGGTGTTGCCGGCGTAGAGCCACAATCAGAGACCAACTGGCGTTACGCGGATGACTACAAAGTTCCTCGTATTTGTTTTATCAATAAGCTGGATCGTCTGGGTGCCTCCTTTGACCGCTCATTCCAATCAATTCTTGAACGCCTTTCTCCCCATGCCGTTAAAATGCAGATTCCGGATGGCCACGAGGATCAGTTCAAGGGCGTTGTGGATTTGCTTGAAATGCAGTACATCACCTTCGACGGTCCCAAGGGTGAAAAGTTAATTCGCTCGACAGAAATCCCGGAACACTTAAAAGCTGATGCCGAAAAAGAACGCGCGATATTAATTGAAAAAGTGGTTGAAACCGATGAAGCCGCATTAAGCGACTATCTTGAAGGCAAGGATATCCCTATCCAGCGGCTAAAAGAAATCCTCCGTAAAGCTGTTCTTGCCGACAGGATTTACCCCGTCTTTACTGGTTCGGCCTTAAAGAATAAAGGCGTGCAGCTTGTGCTTGACGCGGTGGCATATTATCTTCCTTCGCCGCTTGATGTACCTCCGGTCGTCGGCAAGGACGAAAAGGGTAACGATGTGATTATTGAATCTCGCGATGACGCACCATTTGCGGCTCTCGCTTTTAAAGTTGCGACTGACCCATATGTTGGACAGCTTACGTTTTTCCGCGTCTATTCCGGCGTTCTTGTTTCCGGCTCTTATGTTTTGAATTCTCAAACCGGCCAGCAGGAGCGTATCGGCCGAATTGTTCGTCTTCATGCCAATGAACGTGAGGAAATCAAAGAGGTTGACGCGGGCGGCATTGCCGCGGCCGTAGGCCTGAAAGCCACCAAAACGGGCCAGACGCTCTGTGACCCTACCCGTCCCGTTACCCTCCTGGGGATAGACGCTCCCGAACCGGTTATCTCGCTTCGCATTGAACCCAAAACCAAAGCTGACCAGGAAAAAATGGGTATGGCTTTGCGCAAGTTGTCTGACGAAGATCCGACATTCCGTATTCGCACCGATCAAGAAACCGGCGAGATGATTATTGCTGGCATGGGCGAATTGCACCTAGATGTTCTTGTTGACCGTATGAAACGAGAATTTGGCGTGGAAGCCAATGTTGGCCGCCCCCAAGTTGCTTACAAGGAAACCATCAGTATGGAGGCTCAAGCCGAGGGCAAATACGTTCGCCAGTCCGGTGGTCGTGGTCAATACGGTCATGTGTGGGTCAAAGTAGAACCTTTGGAGAGAGGCACGGGTTATGAGTTTGTAAATGCGATTAAAGGAGGATCAGTGCCGGAAGAGTTTATTAAACCCGCCGAAAAGGGCATTCAAGAGGCTATGGACAAGGGCGTAGTGGCTGGTTTCCCGATGGTCGACATGAGAGTCACGCTCTACGATGGTTCGTATCACGAAGTTGACTCATCAGAAATCGCGTTCAAGATAGCCGGCGCGACCGCGTTATCCGAAGCATCCAAGCGAGCCAAACCAATACTGCTCGAGCCGATCATGAAAGTCGAAGTTATCATTCCCGAGAAATCCATGGGCGAAACAACCGGCGACCTGGCTTCACGGCGCGGACAAATCATTTCTATAGCCGATCGATCCACGCTTGGTCTCAAGGTTATTGACGCTCGCGTGCCATTGTCGGAGATGTTCGGTTACTCTACTTCTTTGAGGTCTCTTACCGAAGGAAGAGGGAACTACACGATGGAGTTTGATCACTATGAACCCGTCCCTCAAAACATCGCCAACCAAATCGTAGAAGGCAAAAAATAATCTAAATTAAAAGCCGGCGTTAGCCGGCAGAGGATTTTAAGTCAGGCAAATTAAACGTCAGCGATACCTGAACAGGATATCGTTCCAGTAACTGATGAACAAGGAGTCTATTTCCAGTGAAATCTCTTTCCATAATATCTTGCACTTTAAATCTGTCGAATTGTCCCTTGTATGAACGTCGGAAAATTAACGCGTCGAAGATATCCGCAGCTGCTAGAATTTGCGCCAACTGCATAATGCCACCATCATCTTGCTTGCGGCGATTCTTGGCGGGGAATCGAATGGTTTTTCTTCTTTCGGTTCCTGAACGTGGGTAAGAGTCGGTCTTAAATTCATGGTGAGCAATAAATACTCTCCGGGCATCTACGAACTTTTCGCTAGATATTGCTATAAATCCAAGACGTACATGCTGTCTGATCTTTTGGTATTCTTCTGGTGTTAGCGGACCATTTTTAGAAAGAAGGGAGTGTTCAATTCTCTTTTTCCCGAAATCGTGCAACAGTGCCGCGTTTCCTAAAATTTCAAACGCTTCATAGGGCAAACAGTACTGAAAAGCGAGATCAATAGTCAACTCCGCAACTCTAAGCATGTGCTCATATGTCTCCCGATGATGACCTTGAATGTCTTGTAGGTAAGGTCTAATCCACCTACTCGCAGCTAGCTTCGTAGCCAAATTTCGAGATTCTTCTGGACACAGAAGATTGTAAACGAGCATGGTTTGATTTGGCCAATTTAGGATGAAAGAATGGTGAAAGAGATAAAAGGTCTGCTGGTCACGTGCTAGGACTTGCGCTTTTCTGATATGGTGGGATAATTGCCTTACGTACCTAAAAATGCAGAGTTTTGTTTCAGTGCTGACTCTTGTTTGCTTGTCAATTTCTCTGTTTGGTTGTGCCGCTCGATCTGAGGTGAAAAACCTTCCCAAAGCTCAAGCCCAGGCTCAACTCGAGCTCCATCATCGTTATGAATGTGTAAGCTCGGGTTCCAAAGGAGAATTCAAATCCGCGCTTACCATTGTTCAGCGGAATTGGAACTACTCCCTGGTCTGGGATAACGGATACGTGGGTATGGGAATCCGAGTGGAGAATAAGTTGGCAGTGACATTTTTGGAGCGCTCGCCGGATGGGGGATTCATATTTCCTCCTGGCGTGAGCCTTTACAGTATTGAAGATGAAAAACTTGTGGGGTATTGGGCGTCTGGTGATGGAGACGTCTATAAAGATACCTGTACTCATGCGGATTCAGTTCCGGCTCCCCAGTCGCCTCAGCAGAAACCCGAGCCAGCTAATCCCGGCACAAGAATTTGATAATTTGCCAGAATTTAGGTTCTGGCCTTTTCTTTTCATCCACTTAACCGTGGAAGGGGCACCCTTCCACAAGGGTGCCCCTTCCAAGCCCACTTTTCCATAAGGGGTTGTTGCAATTTTAGAAAGCTTTTAATAATATAGCGGGATGGATCCCGTTAGAAGTTAACCCTACGGGATAATCACGCCAATTATTTTAATAAGTTTTGAGAGCTTGCCACCGGCAAAATACGGTGATGAGGATTGCAAAACTTCTAACGGGATGGATATTCAAGAATTAAAAAAGATGCTCAAGAGTTCGGCGACGGTTTTAATCATGGACAACGGCGAGCCCTCGCTGGTGGTGGTAAATTATCAGACGTACAAGGATCTGGTGAGTGAAAAGACTGCCGAGGAAGAAAAGGAAATAAAGGTCCACGCTTCTGCCGAGAAACAGGCTGGTCCTGGCGAAGTAGAGCTACTCGAACGCATCAACAAGGACATACTTGCCCTAAAGGCCCAAATAGAGGACGAAGAAAAGACGGTAGGGGGTTCACAAGCCTTCCATATTGACTAAGGCCGCGGATTCCGCTAGAATACTAGAACACGCAAAGATAACATATAGCTTCGGATTATTGCTTCTGAGCTCCCAATTCAGCCCATAAGCAAGAACCCACAAGCTGTACTATACAGTGGCAGGAAAATTTGAACGAACGAAGCCCCACATGAACGTCGGTACTATCGGACATGTGGACCACGGTAAGACCTCCACGACGGCGGCGATTTTGCACGTCTTGGATCTGTATAAGGGCGAAGGATACAGCGCTCGCGTTGAGGGCGTTGACAAGATCGATGCCGCTCCCGAAGAGCGAGCTCGCGGTATTACAATCTCTCTGCACCACTCCGAGTATGAGACTCCTAAGCGCCACTACGCTCACGTGGATGCTCCTGGCCACGCTGATTACATCAAGAACATGATCACGGGTGCCGCCCAGATGGACGGCGCTGTGTTGGTTGTGTCCGCTCCAGACGGCCCAATGCCTCAGACTCGAGAGCATATCTTGCTCGCTCGTCAGGTAGGCGTACCCAACATTATCGTCTTCATGAACAAGATGGACATGGTTGAAGACGCGGAACTCGCGGACCTTGTTGAGGCTGAAATCAGAGAACTTTTGACCAAGTACGGATTCCCGGGGGACACCACCCCTATTATCCGCGGCTCAGCCGTTAAAGCACTTGAAGCAAAATCAAAGGACGATGAAGCAACCAAGCCCTTTATTGAATTGGTAAAGGCGCTTGATGAATACTTCCCAGACCCTGTTCGAGAATCAGACAAACCATTCCTAATGCCGGTTGAGGACATCTTCTCAATCGAAGGCCGCGGTACTGTCGTAACTGGCCGTATCGAGAGAGGAAAGGTTAACCTGAACGAAGAAATTGAAATTGTCGGCCTGAAGCCAACTGTTAAGACCGTAGTTACCGGCATTGAGATGTTCAACAAACAGCTTGATGAGGGTTTGGCTGGCGATAACGCTGGAATCTTGCTCCGCGGATTGAAGAAAGAAGATATTGAGCGTGGTCAGGTTTTGGCCAAGCCGGGTTCAATTACTCCGCACACTGACTTTACTGCTGAAATTTATGTTCTGACCAAAGAAGAGGGTGGACGACACACCCCATTTCTGAAGGGTTATAAGCCCCAGTTCTATTTCCGAACTACTGACGTGACCGGAGAGGTTCTCCTGCCTGCTGGAACTGAAATGGTAATGCCGGGTGATACCGTTAACCTCGAAATTAAACTCATTGCCCCTATTGCTATGGAAGAAAAACAGCGGTTCGCTATCCGAGAGGGTGGTAAGACCGTAGGCGCTGGTGCGGTGACCAAGATCACCAAGTAAAATTATCTCGCCCACCCGCAATAGCGAGGTGGGCGGATTAGTTCTTTAGAAAAGAATCATGACTGCTAAAAAACCAGAAATCAACAACCAGCGAATACGCATCAAGCTCAAGGCTTACGACAACAAAATTATCGATAAGTCCGCGGCCCAGATCATTGAGACGATCGAACGCTATGGCGGCAAGCCAATTGGTCCAGTGCCATTGCCGACCGAGATCCACAAGTACACGGTCAACCGATCGACATTCATTGATAAGAATTCTCGCGAGCAGTTCGAGATGCGTACCCACAAGCGGCTGATCGATATTGACGCGCCAACACCCAAGATTATAGACGCCTTGATGAACCTAAATCTTCCCAGCGGCGTAGATATCGAGGTTAAAATGTAAGTGATGCCCCACGAGCGCAAGCGAGTGGACGGCAGAAGTTATCCTCAGGAACGAAGTGACGTAGGATTACATAATTATTTTACTCCGAGCATATAAAACATTATGTGCTCGGGAATAAGGTAATAATCACGCAGTGGCATTAATCCGGCACCGTGCCTACGGCACATCCGGTTTTCAAAAATGCACAGTCTGATTCGTTATCTTAGCTACGCGATTGGTTTTAACCAACATTAAACCATAGTAGTAATTACAAGAGACAAGCTTTGGCTTATGCCGGCTCGTCCGGCGTTTTTGTTAAAAAATATGTAGCCCGCCTACGCTAAAGCTTCGGCGAGGTGCTCATATTTGCAGCTATTCGCTGCGCTCACAGGCAAATATGGCAAAATTTATACTAGGAACAAAGATAGGCATGACCCAGTATCATTCAGCCGACGGAAATGTCGTGCCGGTTACGCTTGTCAAAATTGATCCGAATACTGTTGTTCAAGTTAAGACAGTCGAAAAAGACGGCTATCAGTCAGTTCAAGTCGGCGTGGGCAAAAGCAAGAAACTGACCAAACCAGAGAAAGGTCATCGCAAGAATCTTGGCAACTTCGCGATTCTCAAGGAATTCAAGATTCAAGATCCAAGTTTTAAGATTGGGGATTCTTTGGATGCCTCTGTCTTCGCGGAAGGCGATGTGGTCAAGGTGGCCGGTCTTTCCAAAGGCAAGGGTTTCCAAGGGGTTGTAAAACGACATGGCTTCTCGGGTATGCCTGCCAGTCATGGCCATCATTCGGTAATGCGCCACGCGGGTTCTATCGGTCAGCGATTTCCTCAGCACACTCTGAAAGGTATGCGTATGGCTGGTCGCATGGGAAGCGTAAAGAAAACCACTCGTGGATTAAAGGTGGTTAAAGTAGATGCCCAAAGCGGCCTATTAGCCATAAAGGGCGCAATCCCGGGCAATAACGGAGGCCTTGTCCAAATAATTGGACAATAAATTTCTAATTCCTAATATCTAATTCCTAAGTAAATCCCAATGATCAAAATCCCATTAGAAATTAGGTCAATTAGAAATTAGAAATTCGAGATGGAATATCCAATATACAATCAGAACGCTGAAAAAACAGGAACCATAGAGCTCATGGATGGTATTTTCGGCGTTGCTATGAACAAAGATCTCCTGTATCAGGTCACTACGTCTCAAATCGCTAATCAGCGCCAAGTAATCGCTCACGCCAAAGGCCGTGGAGAAGTTCGCGGCGGAGGCAAAAAGCCATGGCGCCAGAAAGGTACTGGCCGCGCTCGACACGGTTCGATTCGTTCTCCAATTTGGAAAGGCGGCGGCGCGACTCATGGTCCGACCAAGGAGCGTGATTTTAAGAAAACCATCAATCGCAAGATGGCCCAAAAAGCTCTCAAGGTAGCTTTGTCCGCAAAGGCAAGAGATGGTCATCTTGTTGTGGTTGACGGCGTCACGATTGAAAAAGGAAAGACAAAGGAAGTGGCCGCGATAATGAAGAAGTTTACTCCCGTATTCGGCAAATTAAACAGTATTTTATTGGTAATGCCTGATCAATCGGCGACGTTATATAAAGCTTCTCGCAATCTGCCCTATATAGACGCGGTAGAGGCAAAGAATTTAAATCCATTGAACGTGCTCTCTTCAACTTATATTATGATGCCCAAGTCTGCCGTTGAAGAAGTTGAGCAGCGCTGGAGCATTAAAGATAAATAATCATGACCGCGTTTAATATTTTCAAAACCGATAAGAAAGCAAAGAAACCCGCCCGTTCCAATCCCGAGGTTGACTTGGCGCCTGCGGCGCAGGATTCCGGGACCGACCAAAGGTCGGCAAAAAGCAATATCGGCACTGGGACGGTAGGCAATTTTGTGTTGAAAAACTTTTATGTAAGCGAGAAAGCATCACGACTTTTAAATCAGAATCAATACGTATTTGAAGTGGCAAAAACCGCCAACAAGCAGGAAATCAAGAAGCAGGTTCAAGTCCGATTCAATGTAAAAGTAGTTGAAGTGAACGTTTTAAATATGCCCCAGAAAAAGCGTAATGTCGGCCGTCATCCGGGCGTTCGATCGGGCTTTAGGAAAGCAATCGTTAAGCTTGCTGAGGGTGAGTCAATCGGTCAAGTAAAAGCATAATATGGGCAAGGATTATAAACCGACAACTCCATCGCGTCGTCATATGCAGAAGTATGACTTTTCTCAATTAACCAAGATTGAGCCCTTGAAGTCCTTAAAATCAGGTTACAAGAAAGCTTATGGCCGCAACAACCAGGGCCGTATTACGGGAGGCCGCCGCGGACGCGGCGGCGGAGCAAAACAGCTCTATCGGGAGATTGATTTTAAACAAGACAAGTTCAATGTCCCAGGCACGGTAGCGGCCTTGGAATACGATCCGAACCGCACCGCGCGCATTGCCCGCATTCATTTTAAAGACGGCGAAAAGCGTTATATTCTTGCGCCACAAGAACTCAAGGTTGGTGATGTTGTTATCACTTCTGAAAAAGCATCTCTGAAGCTCGGCAATCGCATGAAGTTAAAGAACATTCCGCAGGGTTCCTTGGTTCATAACATAGAACTCTTCCCGGGACAGGGTGGCAAAGCTGTTCGTTCCGCCGGTTCAGCTGCAAGTGTCTTGGCAAGCGAAGGCGGATATGTTCAGTTGGTTATGCCTTCTTCTGAAACCCGCTTGGTTTCAGAAGAGTGCTACGCTTCAATTGGACAGCTTTCCAATGCCGAGCATAGTTCTGTGGTATTGGGGAAGGCTGGCCGCACGCGATGGCTTGGACGAAGACCAAAAGTAAGAGGAACAGTAATGAATCCGGTAGACCACCCGTATGGTGGTGGAGAAGGACGACAAGGACGAGGTACCCGCAGGCCCAAGACTGCTCACGGCAAGGTTACCGGCGGAGTGAAAACACGCAACAAGAAAAAGAAATCAAGTAAATTCATAGTGCGCAGACGCACCAAATAGATAATTAGCTTATAGGAGATTAGGAATTTAGTTAAAACAACTAACATCCTAACCCCTAGAAGCTATAAGCTAGTGAGTCGATCACTGAAAAAAGGCCCATATGTAGATGAACGGTTATTGAAAAAGATCGCTAATTTAAAAGCGGGCGATAAAACCGTCATCAAAACCTGGGCGCGTGCCGCGACGATTGTTCCGGAAATGATTGGTTACACGTTTGGCGTGCACAACGGCCGCGTTCATATATCCGTATTCATCAGCGAGGACATGGTGGGTCACAAGCTGGGCGAGTTCTCGCATACCAGAAAGTTTGCCCGACACGGCGGACGCATGCAGAAAGAGCTTGAAGCAGCCCAGAGACAAAAAGAAATAGATTCAGCAAAGGCGGCCAAGGCGGAACCAGAAAAGAAATAATTTAAAATGCAAAACGAAAAGCGCAAAACTAAGGTATCTAAAATTTCTAAAGAAATTTTAGATTTCAAAAGTTTTTACTTTTTAGATTTAAGTTTTTAATTTAGCGAAGCTAATATGGCAACCGTTAAAGCACAACTCAATAACGTAAGACTATCTCCTCGCAAAGTGCGACTAGTGGTTAATGTGGTCAAAGGGAAGAACGCGCTGAAGGCCCTTGAACAGCTTGAGTTTATATCACGCCGACCGGCCGATCCACTCGTCAAACTTTTGAAGTCCGCTTTGGCAAATGCCGAAAATAACTTCAATATGGTTCGTAGCAATTTATATATACAAGAATTTTATGTTGACGAGGGCACAAAGCTCAAGCGCTACAGACCAAAAGCATTTGGCCGAGCTGGCGAGATACAGAAAAAGACAAGCCATGTTCACCTTGTTCTTGCCGAAAAGGTTCCAGGATTGAAATCAGATAAAAAGTCCGTCCCGAAGGGACGAGATCTCGCCTCTGGCGGACATGAGCATTCTCATGATCACGCTGAGCACGATCATGGCCATGAACATAAAAAGACCGACCAGCCCAAAGATCACGTGAAACCAGAGCCGAATGCGCCAAAGCCGAAAATTGAAGAAAAGTTAGGCAAAGAAAACAAGGGTGCGTTTGCCAGCGCAAAAAAGAAGTTTTTCCAAAGAAAATCAATATGATAGTCGTTAGGAACTAGGAATTAGGAAGTTAATTACTAAAAAATGGGACAAAAAATTTCTCCAACATCATTAAGAATCGGTATCCAAAAGGACTGGTCATCCCGCTGGTTTGGCGGGCGCAAATACATTCCTTTCCTCAAGGATGACCTTAAAGTACGAACCTTCTTAAGTAAAAAGTTAAAAGGAATGAGCGTGGCCGATATTCAGATTGAGCGCGGCACGGATATGTTGAATATTATCGTAACCACAGCACGTCCGGGATTAATCATTGGTCGTGGCGGCACTGGGATAGAAGATCTAAAGAAGTCTGTTCATCAGCTGCTGAAGAGGAAAGTGGCGATTCGACTTGAAGTTCAGGAACTGAAGTACCCGGAAACATCCGCGGCAGTAATGGCTGAATCAATCGTAGACCAGATCGAAAAGCGTATTCCATTCCGCCGATTGATGAAGCAGACATTAGCCAAAATCATGGCCAACAAACAGATCAAGGGAGCAAAGATTCAAATGGGCGGGCGTTTGGATGGGGCGGAAATCGCCAGAACGGAACATTTAGAAGATGGAAGTTTACCGCTTCAGACTCTGCGCGCTGATATTGATTACGCCAAAGCGACTGCCCATACTACCTATGGAACGATCGGGGTCAAGGTCTGGGTATATAAAGGAGAAAAGTTTGATAAATAAATACTTTTGGGTTATAATATTGAACCATGCAACCAGCACGAATAAAACATCGCAAGACCCATAAAGGCCGCAATAATGCCAGAGATAAAGTGGCTACCCGCGGAACGAGTTTGAGTTTTGGATCTTTCGGGCTTAAAGCCGAAGAATCTGCTTGGCTCAAAGCCAATCAGATCGAATCAGCTCGCAAAGTGATGGCCCGGTTTATTCAGCGCGGCGGCAAGGTT
>Ga0209542_10016333_pt1 | contig 12325 bp, 11 predicted proteins | sample RifCSPhighO2_01_FD_184028 | JGI IMG/M metagenome (GOLD analysis project Ga0209542, IMG submission 184028) | Soil microbial communities from Rifle, Colorado - Rifle CSP2_plank highO2_0.1 (SPAdes) (version 2) | ecosystem: Environmental > Terrestrial > Deep subsurface > Rock core/Sediment ...
TTAATCAAAAAAGTCGAATTGTTTTGAAATCAATTGCCGCGATTTATAAAAAAATCAAATTTAATCTGGTGATTTTCCATCCTGATACTATTTCTAATTTAGAAGTTTTCAGTAATTTTGATTTTCCTGTGGGCATTGAAAATATGGATAACCGAAAAAATTTTGGCCAAAATCCGAGCGACTTAAAAAAATTTTTTAGCCGAAAAAAATTTAAATTTGTTTTAGACTTGCAACATATTCATACTAATGATCCGACCATGGACTTAACCGACGATTTTTTGGCAGTTTATAAAAAAAGATTGGCCCAAATCCATCTAAGCGGTTATGACCCCGTAAATCTCCATCATCCGCTTTATCTAACTAAACAAAAAAATATTATCCAAAAAGCCGTCGGCCTTAACGTGCCAATTATTATTGAAAGCTCCTTTAACCCAAAAAATAATCTTTCCAACCAAATTCGGCAAGAATTTCGGTATGTTAAGAGTTTTTTAAATCATGATTAATTTTTTATTTTCCTTAAAATGTGCTAAGATTAATATAAGGAAAGGGGGTGGATAATATGAAAAAGTTACATTGGTTAACCTACACCTTGCTGATTATCGGCGGGTTAAATTGGCTTTTGCAAGGCCTTTTTCAATGGGAAGTGGGAATGATTTTTGGCGGACAAACGGCGATGATCTCTCGGGTGATTTACGTTTTGGTCGGCCTTTCGGCAATTTATGAAGTTAGTATCCACAAAAAGTCATGCCGATTCTGCAATGAAAAGGGAGCATAGTGTTTTGAGATATTTAATGATTATTAAATTTTAGTTTAGTTTTTGAAATCGTCCTTGCGGACGATTTCATTTTTAGATAAAATTATAATGACAAATAAATTTATAAATAATTTAGTTATTTTTTTGCTCGCCTTGGCTTTTTTGATTTTTCTCATATTATTTTTCACTCAATTACACGGCTTAGATTTTTATTCAGTCAAAAAAATAGTTAGTCAAACAAATGACAATAGTTTAATTTCAAATATTAACACCGACCGGCAAATCGCTAATTTACTAGATTACCTCAATGGTCAAAATAAATTAAATAACGATTTCTACACGTCAAAAGAACAAAGCCATTTGGTTGATGTTTTAAATTTGATTATTTATTTAAAATTTGCCGATTTTTTTATTTTAATTTTGTTATTAACAGTTTTCGGCTTAATTTTTTATTTAAAAGGCAAAAATTATTTTTGGAAGTTAATCTTAAAAACCGCTTTTTACTCTTTAATGATTGAGGCGATTATCTTGTTAATCTTATTTTTAAATTTTAATGGATTATTTACCTGGTTTCATTTAATCAGCTTTAAAAATGATTTTTGGCTTTTGGATCCGGCGCGAGACCGCTTAATCATAATTTTCCCGCCGGCATTTTTCTACGTAATGACGGCAAAAATTTTTATTAGTACCATCTTTTTTACCATAATTCTTGCTTTATCTTCTTGGTTAATCCTTAAAATTAGCCAAAAATCAGATTAATCATTAAGAAAATTTAAGTTTTGCTTTAATTTGTTAAAAACTAATTTTTTTAGTATAATATAAATGATGCTTGGCTTATCAAAAGGTCAAAAAAATAAAAAAAAATTTTTCATTAGATTTTTTCCCTTAATCGGCGGGGTAATTTTAATTTTCATTTTAATTAATTTTTTTAGCGGCTGGCGAAAAAATCAAACAATTGATCAGGATATTAGCGGCATGCAAAATGAAATTATAAATCTCCAAGAAGGAAACACCAAATTAAAAAAATTAATTGAGTATTTCAATTCTACGGCTTATATTGAGGAAAAAGCGCGACTGGATTTAGGCTTGAAAAAGGCGGGGGAAAACGTGGTTTTAGTTGACCAGCAAAATCAGGATTTAAATTTAGCCGCCAATGGCGCAATCGATTCAGGGGAAAATCAAAATATAATAAATCCGATAAAATGGTGGCGTTACTTTTTTAATTAATTTATGACTGCCCAAAATCAACAAAATAATAATTCAAATTTCAGTGAAGAAGAAGTGGGAAAATTGCGCCAAGCGGTTTTAAAGTGGATTGAGATTAAAGAATCAATTAAAGAGCAAAAAACAAAAAAACCAATTAACGTTGACTTAGACAAATCAACTCAAGAATTAAAAATTAACGAAAAAGAAAAATTATCAAAACTAAATCTGCCTGATCATGAAAATAAAACAGCATTATTAAAAAAAATTAAACCAATAAAATTTTCTCTGCCGAAATTAAAATTTAAATCAGTAATGGTTATTTTGTTTTCCGTTGTCATTTTATTTCTGATTATTTTCGGCATTGGCATTTATTACTTTAATTGGCAAAGTCCAGCCGCTTCTTTAATCAGCCGCTATATTCCTTATCCAGCCGCCATGGTTAATTATCAAATTATTAGTTATTACGACTGGAGTCAACAGACAAAAACTCTAATTAATTTTTATGAGCAGGAAAAAAATAATAATCCTGATCTGATTATCCCTAGCGTCAAAGAAACTAAACGCCATATTTTAAATCGCCTAATTGAATATCAGCTTCTGAAACAACTGGCCCAAAAGTATCAAGTGACGGTTTCCTCAAGCGAAGTTAATTTTCAATTAGAAAAATTAACCGCGGAAATCGGCAGCCGCCAAGAACTGGAAAATCAATTAAAAATTTTATATGGTTGGACGATTAATGATTTTATCAAAGAAATCATTAATCCTTTAATTTTAAAAAATAAAATCGCGATTGCTTTGACTTTAGACGATCGGCTTAACGAGAAAATCAGAAAAAAAGCGGAATCGGTTTTAGAAATGGTAAAAAAGGGCAGTGAAAGTTTTGAAGATTTGGCCAAAAAATACAGCGAGGATGCCTCCGCCAGTCAAGGCGGTGATTTGGGTTATTTTGGCCTAAATCAAATGGTGCCGGAGTTTGAAGAAGCGGCTTTTAAATTGGGGGCAGGGCAGGTAAGCGATTTAGTAAAAACTCAATTTGGCTATCACATTATTAAAGTGGAAGAAAAAATTAATGACCGGGACGAAAATAAAACACTAATTCATGCCCGCCATATCCTAATGCGAAGTAAAGATTTAGACACCTATCTTGAAGATTTAAAAAAACAAGCTGTCATTTGGCAGTTGGTGAAGATTTAAAATTTAATTTCATTACCTGGAGCCGACGGTCCCGACGTCACGTCGGGACGACCTATTTACCCCGCACCTTCTGGAGCCAAGAGTGGGACTTGAACCCACAACCTACGGTTTACGATACCGTTGCTCTACCAATTGAGCTATCTTGGCGCTAAAAGGTGCGGGGCGCGAGAATGCGTTGCTCTACCAACTGAGCTACGTCGGCGTAATCTAAGTAGAGTTGGAGCGGGTGATCCCGACTTAAAGTCGGGACAATCTTCTCCTTGACTGTTCGCTAAGAACTTGCCTAAGCGGTAGACCGGATTCGAACCGGCGACCTTCTGCTTGGGAAGCAGACATTCTACCACTGAACTACTACCGCCTAAACAAAAAATCACTTATTTAGTCTATTGTTAAATTTAAAAAAAGTCAAATGATTATTTTAAAAAATGTCAGTAAAATTTATCCGCCCAATATCTTTGCCTTAAGAAATGTTAATTTGCATATTAAACCGAAAGAATTTGTTTCTTTAGTGGGCAGAAGCGGAACAGGCAAAACCACGATTGTTAAAATTTTAACCGCTGAAGAACCGCCGAGCAAAGGCCAAATTATTGTCGGCGGCTGGGACATTACAAAAATTAAATCTAATGAAATCCCAATTTTGCGCCGGCAAATTGGCGTGGTTTTTCAAGATTTTAAACTTTTACCAAAAAAAACCGTTTTTGAAAATGTCGCCTTTGCCCTGGAAGTTTGCGCCACCGAGCAAAAAAAAATCAAAGAAATCGTACCCCAAGTTTTAAAAATCGTCGGTTTAACCGGAAAAGAAGATCGTTATCCGATCCAGATTTCCGGCGGCGAACAACAGCGAGTCGCCATTGCCCGCGCCTTGGTTCATCGGCCAAAAATTTTACTGGCTGACGAGCCAACCGGCAATCTTGATTCAATTAATACCCGTGAAATCGTTGACTTGCTTTTAAAAATTAATGAATTCGGCACCACCGTCTTATTGGTCAGTCATAATCGGGAAGTGATTAACGCGATCAATAAACGGGTCATCACCATTGACAACGGCACGATTGTTGCCGACCAAAAAATCGGCAAATACTTACTTTAAATTATGTTTTCTTCCTCAATTTATCGAATTTTAAATTTCGCCTGGCAAAGCTTTTGGCGCAATATTTGGCTTTCGCTTCTCGCCATTACGATTATTGTTTTGACTTTTATTTCCATTAATTTTTTGGTCGTCATTAATTTTATGACCAACGCGGCCATCCTGGTTTTACAGGATAAAATTGACATTAGCATTATTTTTAAGCCGGAGGTCAGCGAAAACCAAGTTTTAGAAGCGCAAAATTATCTATCTGCTTTAACTCAAGTCAATGAAATCAAATATATTTCCCAAAAAGACGCTTTGGAAGAATTTAAAAAAAATAACGCGTCTGACCCGATAATTTTAGAATCTTTGGCTGAACTTGACACTAATCCCTTGGGCGCGGCTTTGAGAATCTCCGCGAAAAATATTAACGATTACCAGACGATTATTGAGATAATTAACAATTCAAAATATAATAATTTAATCGCCAATAAAAATTTTGACGATCATAAAGCCTATGTCGCTAAAACCAAAAATATTTCCGATTATATTAAAAAAATCGCTTTAGTGACAACCGGGCTTTTTATTATCATTGCTTTTTTAATTGTTTTTAACACGATTGGCGTGGCGATTTACACCCATCGCCAAGAAATCGGCATTATGAAGTTGGTCGGCGCGACTAATTGGTTTATTCGCGGCCCCTTCATTATTGAAGCGATTTTTTATGGTTTAATCGCCTGCGTCTTGGCGGTTTTAACCGTTTATCCGCTGATAAAATTTATTCAGCCATACCTGAATAAATTTTATCTAAGTTCTGATTTTAGCATTATTAAATATTTTAATCAGAATTTTTGGCAAATCTTTGGTTTGGAACTAATTATTATAATCGTTTTGAACACCTTGGGCAGTATCATTGCCATTAGGCGTTATTTAAAAGTTTAGGCTTTAGAGTTGACAAAAATCAAATTTTATAATAAATTAATTTGGATTAATTCAATTGCGTTCGGGGATCGTCTAACTTGCCCCGCCCAGAGGCGGGGTGAAATAGAACAGCGGCCGGCGCCTGTCCCGCCAAAACTCGCGCTCAGAATTCGGAGGTCGTCTAACGGTAGGACAGTGGCCTTTGGAGCCATGAATCCTGGTTCGAATCCAGGCCTCCGAGTTTTGGGCGGGAGAGCCGTGAATCGGGGTTCTCCACCCCTCTGGCGGACTATCCCCGAGTATAATAAATTTATGGAAATTTTATCTTATATTTGGACATTTTATCTTTATATCCCGTTGTTTAATTTTTTAATCTGGCTGTATCTTAATTATTCCATGTTTAATTTGGGCATCGCCGTTATCGTTTTAACAATTATTCTGCGATTTTCCCTCCTGCCTTTTACGATTTTAAGCGAGCGGGGTAAGCTTATCAGTCAACGTCTAAAACGCGATGTCGGCGAAATTAATCGCGATTTTTCCCACGACCCGGTTAAAAGAAAAATAATGATTCGCCAGCTTTTGAAAAAAAAGAAAATCAGGCCTTGGGCAAAAGTAGTGGTCTTGGGCGTCCAGTTTTTGGTTTTAATCTTACTTTATCGGGTTTTCTTAGGTGGCATCAACACCGAACAAAAATTTCATTTGCTTTACCCGTCAATTTCCAAACCTGATTTCATTAACACTAAATTTTTATTTTTTGACATCGGCGTACCTAATTTAATTCTTCCCGCTATTGTTGCCGGCTATATTTTCGGTCAAATTTTGATTCACTACTGGAGCACGGCGAATAAAATGTCAAAAAAAGAACAGGTTTATTCGCTCCTTTTTCCGGCGCTTACCTTTTTAATTTTGGTTCTCTTGCCATCCGTGAAATCGGTTTTTATTTTGACATCGCTAATTTTCTCCTCTATAATATCAATGTTTACCGTGATTATTAAATTATTCCTAAAAACGGCTAAAAAGCCGCAAAAATCTTAAAATATATGGCCGAAGAAGGATTGGACAAACTAATGTATTCATTCGTCATGGAAGATGTTTTGAAAGGCTTTTTTATTCAGGTTCCGCCCGGTTACGTCGCCTGTGTTTATGATTTGGGCCGAGGCGTGTTAAAAAAAATCTATAAACCCGGTTTGCATCTAAAAATTCCTTTTTGGCAAAAAGCGATGCTGTTTAACACCCAGACTTTGGAATACGATATCAGTAAAAAATTTAATCCGGACAAGCCTGAACTTTTGGGTGACCAGCCGATTACCGCCACGACCCGCGATAATAAAAAAATATCCATTGAAGGCACAATTTTGCTTCGGCTTGATCCGGAACAAATCCCGGAAATTTGGCAAAGTATCGGCCAGAATTTCGTGGAAAAAATTGTTCGGCCCACGATTCAAAGCCGGATTCGGATGATTACGGCAAAATACAGTTTTGACGAAGTGGCCGCGACCAAGCGCGCGGAATTTGAAATCGCCACGAGACAGGAATTAGAAAGAATTTTATATCCCCGTGGCATTTTTGTGGAAAACGCCTTGCTTAAAGAAGTTTATTAAAATCTATAATTAAATTGACCCCGCGACTGCGGGGTTTTTTCTTAATTACAATTAAGTTATCCACATTTTATTTAATTAAATTTTAGAAGATTAATCCTGTAAAGGGTGTCAAGAGACCCCTGTTTAAAAATTGTGTATAATTTTTCATATGAAATAATGATCATTAATTATCACTATTATCTTTTAAAATGTAAATAGTCTTGCCGAAAAAAAATAAATTTGCTAAACTGTTTAATGTATTTTATGATGAACCAAACCAATAAAATCAGGCTCCTAATCGCAGTCATTTTTTTATTAACCATTATTTCCGTTGGCCTTGATTTTAATGATTACTTGGGAAAATTTGGTTTAAAATTGCCGAGTTTTTTAAATTTGCCTTATCGCTTGGGACTTGACTTGCAGGGCGGCAGCCATTTAGTTTATCAAACCGATGTTTCCCAGATTCCGCCAACTGATCAGGCCAGCGCGGTCGCCGGCGTTCGTGACGTCATTGAACGCCGAGTCAATGCTTTTGGCGTGGCCGAGCCAGTAGTCCAGGCGACCAAATCAGCCGATGATTGGCGAATTATCGTTGAATTAGCCGGTGTTTTAGATATTAATCAGGCGATTAAAATGATTGGCGAAACTCCGCTTTTGGAATTTAAAGAGCCAAATCCCAATGCCCAAATTCAATTAACCGAAGAACAAAAAAAAGAGCTTAATGATTACAACGCTCAAGCGGAGAATAGGGCGCGTCAAATTTTAGTTGAAGTTTCAAAACCGGGCGCTGATTTTGCCGCCGCGGGCAAAGAAAAAAACGAAGACCCGGGCAGCGCGCCTAATGGCGGCGATTTAGATTTTGTCAAGCGCGGGATGCTGGTACCGGAATTTGAAAAGGGCTGTTTTGATGACATTAAAGTCGGTGAAATTAACCCTCAATTGACTAAAACACAATTTGGCTATCATATTATTAAAAAAGAGGAAGAAAGGGGAGAAGGCGATAATTATGAAGCGCGCTGCCGCCATATTTTGGTTCGGACAAAAAGTGAAGCGGACTTTGGCCCGGCGCCTGATCAATGGGTTTATACCGGTTTAACCGGAAAACAGCTGCAGCGGGCGCAAGTTGTTTTTGATTCTAACACTCAAATACCGCAAGTGACTTTGCAATTTGACGATGAGGGTAAAAAACTTTTTTCGGAAATTACCAGCCGCAATGTGGGAAAACCAGTGGCGATTTTTCTTGACGGTTCACCCATTAGCACGCCGACGGTTCAAGAGCCGATTACCGACGGTCAAGCCGTTATTAGCGGTCAATTCAAAATTACCGAAGCTAAAATTTTAGCCCAGCGCTTAAATGCCGGGGCATTGCCGGTACCGATTAATTTGATTTCCCAGCAAACCGTCGGGGCGCAGCTTGGCAATGAATCTGTCGCTAAAAGTTTAAGAGCCGGGGTTGCCAGTTTGATTATCATCTGCCTTTTTATAATTTTCTATTATCGTTTGCCGGGTCTTGCCGCCTCTTTAGCTCTGATTTTTTACGGCTTGCTGCTTTTGGCGATTTTTAAAATTTTCGGCGTCACTTTAACCTTAGCCGGCATTGCTGGTTTTATTTTGTCGTTAGGCATGGCCGTTGACGCTAATATTCTGATTTTTGAACGATTAAAAGAAGAATTAAAATGGGGGAAGCCATTGACTCTCGCTATCCGGGAAGGCTTTAAGCGCGCCTGGTCTTCAATTTTTGACGGTAACGTCTCAACTCTGATTACCTGTTTTATTTTAATCGGCTTTTCCACCAGCTCAGTTAAAGGTTTTGCCATTACTTTAAGCATTGGTATTTTAGTGAGTATGTTTTCCGCGATGATTGTCACCCGGCTTTTGTTGGAAAATATCATTAAAATGAAACCCTTAACCCATTATTGGTTATTTGGCGTTAGAAAAAAAGATTAGTTTATGTTTTCCATTATTAATAAAAGAAAGATTTGGTTTATTTTGTCCGGCACTTTAGTCTTGGCCAGTGTTATCATTTTCTTTGTCTACGGTTTAAAATTAGGCATTGACTTTACCGGTGGCAGTCTTTTAGAAGTTGAATTTTCTATCAATCAGCCGCAAATCGCTGAAATTAATCAAGCTTTAACTGATTTAAATTTAGGCAATATTATTATTCAGCCGGTGGGGGAGAAAGGAATGATTCTGCGATTTAAGGATATAGATGAAGAAACTCACCAAAAAATAATTGCAACCTTAAAAGAAAAATTTAAACCAACCGATGTCATTCAAACCGATCAGGCCGGAATTAATTTTGAAGTCAAGGTTTTGGAAGAAAAAAGATTTGATTCGGTTGGTCCGGTGATCGGCGAGGAGTTAAAACGAAAAACGATTTGGGCCATTATTATTGTTTTAATCGCCATTGTTTTATATATCGCTTGGGCGTTTCGGAAAGTTTCCAAGCCTGTTGCCGCGTGGAAATACGGCCTCATTGCCGTTTTAGCGTTATTCCACGACATTACGATTACCATCGGCGTTTTTGTTTTGTTGGGAAAGCTTTACGGCCTGGAAGCCAACGCGCCTTTTGTCGCCGCCTTATTAACTGTTCTGGGTTATTCGGTGAACGATACGATCGTGGTTTTTGATCGGATTCGGGAAAATTTAATTCGGCGCATGGGCGATGATTTTGACAAAATCGTTGACCAAAGCATTAATGAGGTGATCGTGCGGTCAATTAATACCTCTTTTACCGTCTTATTGGCCTTGTTAGCGATTTTAATTTTCGGCGGCGCTTCAATTCGTGACTTTGTCTTGGCTTTGATTATCGGCATTACGGTCGGCACTTATTCTTCAATATTTTTAGCCAGCCCTCTTTTGGTAGTTTGGGAAAAAATTCGGACAAAAAAATAGACCCATTTTACAAAAATCATCAAACGCTGATTAAGTTGGCGTTTTTTGTTAAAATGAAAAATTTAACATCCGTCAAGTCATTTTAAGATAGACCCCTTGACGATTAACAAATTTTATGATATACTTTAAATATTAAAATTTATTAATCTTTAATTTAGTTTATTTTCATCTAAATTTAGCTAAAAATACTTAAAAGCGTATGAACGGAGAAAATTCAATTTTAGACAAAATCATTGCTAGTCAGGAAAAACAGCAAGCCGCCTCATTTAATCCAGATGAGCTGATTTCGGCTTTGTTAAAAAACCTTTCCAACAAAGAAAGCGATATTTTGGCCAGACGTTTCGGGCTTTTAGGCAAGGAAAAGGAAACTTTGGAACAAATCGGCAAGCATTATGAAATTACCCGCGAACGCATTCGCCAAATTGAAACCGCCACGATTAAAAAAATCAAAGAATTAAAAGATTTTAAAAATCAAATGGAAACGGCGGAACATTATATTACTCATTTTTTGGAAAATTACGGCGGCCTGATGGAAGAAAATTTTTTGCTTAATGAAATTAATCTTGCCGAGCCAAACCAGAATAATTACCAAGCTTCTCGTTTTATTTTAAATCATTTACTAAGTGATAAAATTGAAACCGTAAAACCGGACTCCGAATTTTTATCAGGCTGGAGATTACCGATTGTTTCTTTGGAATTAATCCGCCAAGCCGTTAAAATTCTGGCGGAAATAATTGATCAGGAAAAAAAATTGCTTAAAGCCGAAGAACTGCTTGAATTATTCGTGGCCAGCGAATTTTATAAAAATAACAAAGAACAAATCAGCGCTTTAAAAATCGGCTTAACCGATCAGGATTTAAGCCAAGAAATTGATAAATTAATCCATTCTTATCTGAAAATCAGTAAAAAAATTGAACAAAATATTTTAGGTGAATGGGGTTTGAGCCATTGGCAAACGATCGTGCCGAAAAGAATGAGCGATAAAATTTATTTAGTTTTGAGAAAAGTGGGCAAGCCGCTTCATTTCACGGAAATTGCCGATTTGATTAATCGGCAAAATTTTGACAAAAAGGTGGCTTATCCGGCGACCATTCACAATGAACTGATTTTAGACGATCGTTTTGTTTTGGTCGGACGGGGAATTTACGCGCTGAAAGAATGGGGTTATGAACCCGGCACGGTTTTAGACGTAATTTTAGATATTTTGAATAAAGCGGAAAAACCTTTAACCAAAGAAGATCTGGTTAAGGCGGTTTTAGACCAACGTTTAGTCAAAAAAAGCACGATTTATTTGTCTTTGACCAATAAAGAAAAAATCAAAAAATTGCCGGATGGTTCTTATGCCGTTATTCGCTAAGCGCGGGGTTGAAAGAATTGCTTATTTTGGGTTAAAATAAAAATAGAACTAAATTATTAAAAAACAAAAAGAAAACCACGATTATGGAGATTTACTTTGATGTTTCCGCAATTCCATTAGATAGCCCGCTTGCTTTTGGCTGGTGGTTTTTTAAAACAATTGGCTGGATTTATCCGGTTTTTTTATTTATCTACGGTATTTTACTGTATTGGCAGTCATGGATTAGGACTAGATATCGTAATTCCCGAAAATACATTTTATTGGCGATTGACGTGCCTAAAGACAATGAAACCGGACCGAAAGGCGTGGAAAACATTTTTAACCAATTGGCTGGGGCTCATCAGCCAATTGGTTTTCTGGATTACTGGTGGATCGGTGAAATTAAAAATAGTTTTTCCTTTGAACTGGTGAGTATTGGCGGATATATTCAATTCATCATTCATTTCGTTGATAAATATCGCGATTTAATTGAAGCAATGATTTACTCTCAATATCCGGACGCGGAAATTACGGAAATTGAAGATTACACCAAAGATTATAATTTAAAATTTCCTAATGATAAATACCAGCTCTGGGGCACGGAATTGGAACTGGCAAAAAGCCAGTTTTATCCAATTAGAACTTATCCGGAGTTTGAACACGTGGAAGAAGGTTTTAAGGATTCCATGGCCAGCATTTTGGAAGCCTTAAGTAGAATCAGTCCGGGCGAACAAATTTGGATTCAAATTATCGCCACGCCGGCGGATAACAGCTGGGGCGCAAAGGCTGAACCATTAATTAAAAAATTGGCTGGGGCTAAGCCTAAGGGCAAAAATAATTTTGTTGATAGTATTTTTCAATTGCCAAATTTAATAGTTGATGCCTTAAATCCGGCGCCAGCCACTCAAGCACCAAAAAGAGAAGACCCGCCTACGCAAATGCTATACTTAACTCAAGGCGAAAAAGATCGGATTTCGGCGATTGAAAGAAAAATCGGCAAACTTGGATTTCATTGTAAAATTCGTTTAATTTATTTAGCGGAAAAAGAAAAATATAATCCATCGATTGGGAGCGCCGTCTATGGCGGTTTTAAACAATTTAATACCTTAGATCTAAATGCTTTAAGGCCTAAAAAAAATATAAAAACCTTTAGTATTTTTTGGTTTAAACAAATAAGGCTGAATTGGCGGCGGACAAAACTTATCTACCGATATCGATGGCGAGGATTTTGGCTTGATCCGGAATATGAAGGCTATGTTTTAAATAGCGAGGAGTTAGCTTCACTTTATCATTTCCCGGTATTAACCGTGAAAGCGCCGTTGGTCAAGAAAACCGAAGCGAAAAAGGCTGAACCGCCAATGAGCCTGCCG
>Ga0209542_10016334_pt1 | contig 12324 bp, 20 predicted proteins | sample RifCSPhighO2_01_FD_184028 | JGI IMG/M metagenome (GOLD analysis project Ga0209542, IMG submission 184028) | Soil microbial communities from Rifle, Colorado - Rifle CSP2_plank highO2_0.1 (SPAdes) (version 2) | ecosystem: Environmental > Terrestrial > Deep subsurface > Rock core/Sediment ...
CCCAAATCTTCTTCATCTTAGCCGCCTGCTTTTCGTCATAATCTTTATCAGCAATCCACTCTGGAATCTGCCTTTGATTAAAATAAGTATCTGGGACATCATCTCGGGCAACAAAGGCATTAAGTGCCTTTTCAATGTCATCTCTATCTGTCGGAAAACCCGTAATTCCACTGCCACGAACAGTCATTAGATCTGCTGCTGCACCAGTTTGAATATTAACTATATCTTCATTAGATAAACCTAGCCTCACTGGGTCAATATATCTTATTTGTAGAATTTCATTTAATCTTTCTTCACTAATATTTCCTTTGTTTTTTGCCTTCATTTGATCCATTGCAATTTGATTCCATTCTTGTATATTAGTACAATATTTATAAAGCATAGCTGCTAGTATCTCACCGACTTCACCCTCAGTTGGAGTTGCGTACAGATTATTAAATATAGAACCATTGAACCCTGAGGTGCTGTCAATTAATTGTCTATTTGCTTCTCTACCAAGAATACCTGGATTTATTTCAGATAAAATAAAATAAAGCTTATGAATATCTTTTTCTGAACTGGCAATCTTTGGAATGGGAATATCTTTAAATCTGTATTCTAGTGCAGTGGGTCCAGCAGTTTCGTGTTTAACTTGTTGTATTTGTGGCTTTTGCTCATGAGAACTAGATGTGCTTCTTGAAACTGGATAATTATCTTGATTATTTGAACAAGAAGTTAAAGGTAATACTGTAGTATAAAGTGCTATTAACCCTCTGTATATTGAATTTTTTATTGTCATTTTAAACGTTCTTAATTATATACTTTCTATAAAGGATCGGCTATATATAAACCTTTCTATTTGTAACTACTAACAAGTAAAACTATCTAAGAATCTCCACATTAGTTAGATTAGTAAAGGCTCTATCACCTGTTAAAAATATTCTTTTATTTTCCAGAGAATAAATATAACCAAAGCAATCAATATATGAAAAATTAGATTTTGAGTTCTTGTATTTAAATATCATAGATTTAGAAATAATTTCTAAGGGCAATTCTACAGCAACTTTTGAAAATCTTTCTATGAAAATATCTGCAGTTTTTTCATCATATTTCTTTAATAAAAAATAATATAATTCAGCTAAATTATCTTTTAAAGTTACACAATCACTATCTAAATATTTTTGATATTTTGGATTACCATCTGCAATTTCTATTAATGCATAAGTATCAAGAAAGTATTTCATTTTAGTTGTATTTACTATCTAATTCTTTATCAATCTCTTTAAGAATATCTTCAGTTGATTTATTAGATTTAGCTTTAAATTCTTTTAACTTCCCAAAGACTTCTTTTAAGGGATTAGTTTTCTTTCTTATAGTGACCTCAATTTCATCATTTAAATTCAAATTTTCTTCTTTTAATGCTTCTTTAGGTAATACTATACCTATTGAATTACCCCACGCTTTTAATTTTGTTTCTGATTTTATCATAGAATTAATTATACGTATAATTATATAAAGCTTCCTATAATAAAAAAGAATATAAGGTTTTAAAGAATAAAACTAAGCAGGTTGTGCTTCTTCAAGAACTTTCTTATTTAGAACTTTACTAGCATCAAGAATTTCTACTCCAATTAACTTATCCTTATTATTAAAGTCTAGAATTATATTGTCATTTAATCCAATAGTCTTTTTTACTTCCCCATCTTTTATAGGATAATCTAAATAAATATATGCAGCATCCACATCTTTATCATATTCAATTTTCATATTTTACATAATAGTTACAATCTTTATATCTTTTTCTATTTCTATGAAGGCTACCATAATTAATTTATTTTTAATCTCCCCTGCAGCAACCTTTCTCCCTTCGAATGATTTCTTAATGTAAATTGGATGTTCTAAGACATATTCTACTTCAAGTTCAGTAACACCTCTTTGCTTCATTCTTTTAATAGCATGATCAGAATAAATAATTGTCATTCAACTAATTTAAACACCTAGAATTTATATTACTATCGAAGCTTTCTTATGCGTACTCAAGTGATAATTTAGAGCCAAAACGGATCAGGACCAAAACCAATAGGAGTATCTTCAAGCTTTTTTAATGCATTCCAATTCCTTTTTTCCTGAGAAGTCATACTCGGATCAAGTATCACAGTTCCCAGTAAATAATGGAAGTCCTTAGTCAATTCGTCCTCATCAATTCTTTCACCTATTTCAGGTTCACTCAAGGGGTTTAATGGATTATAGGTAGGATTAGCTCTAAAAAATATTGTTCTAGTCCTCCCATTAGGGCTACATTCACGATAAGCACGACTGTATTGTGTATAGTCTCTCATTTTGATAATTAGGATTACTAAAATTACATCATTTCAGGATGCATTCCCCCCATTCCAGGAGGCATTCCAGAACCTTCTTTAGAAAGGTTTGAAGCTGCTATAACATCATCTATTCTTAAGATTAATTCTGCAACTTCTGACGCGCTTTTTGTTGCTTGAGTTTTAATCTTTAAAGGTTCAATTACTCCTTCTTTCCAAGAGTCTACTACTTTGCCTTTAAATACATCAAGGCCAGCCCACTTCATACCTTTGTCATGTTGGGCTTTTAATTCTGTTAATTTATCAATTGGATCTAAACCTGCATTTTCTGCTAATGTTCTTGGAATTATTTCAAATGCATCAGCAAAGGCAAGTATAGCCAGTTGTTCTCTTCCAGACATTTTGTTTGCGAATTTTCTTAATTCTCTTGAAACTTCAACTTCTGTTGAACCACCACCAGCAACAACTCTACCAACTTTTAGAGCTGCTACAATGTCTCCAAGAGCATCTTTTACAGCTCTTTCTACTTCATCAACCACATGTTTAGTACCGCCTCTAATAAGTAATGTAACTGCTTTTGGATTTTTGCATTCTCTAACAAAGGTCATCTCTTCATCGCCAATTTTAATTTCTTCAACTAAACCAGCATAACCTAAGTCTTCTTTACTTAAATCTTTTAATGAACTTACTATTTTTGCACCTGTAGCTCTTGCAAGTTTTTCTATGTCTGTTTTTTTCACTCTTCTTACAGCGTATATTCCATTTTTACCTAAGAAATGTTGAGCTAAATCATCAATACCTTTTTGCGCTATAACAACATTTGCACCACTTTTTAAAATCCTATCAACCATTTCTCTAATTATTCTCTCTTCTTGATCAATAAATGCTTGAAGTTGAGCAGGGTCACTAATTTGTATTTTTGCATCTGTTTCAGTATTTTTGATTTCCAAAGCAACATCAAGTAAAGCAACTTTTGCATTTCTAACTTGTTTTGGCATCGCAGAATTTACTCTTTCTTTATCTATTACAATACCTTTTATTAATTCAGAATCATCAGTGCCACCACCAACTCTTTTTTCAAGTTTTATATCTTCTATGTCTAAGTTGGAAATGTTATTCTTATCTCCTAATTCTATAACTTGTTTAACTGCCTTAACTATTAGAGATGCTAAAGAGTCTTTACTTGCTTCAGCACCTTTTCCAGTCATTGCAGTTATGGCAATTTTCTTTAATAAATCTTCATCATTTATTGATACATTTTCAGAAATTCTATTTAGAATTTCTTGAGCTTCTTCAGCTGCTTGTCTATATCCTTTAGCGATGACAGTTGGATGAATATCTTGATCTAATAAACGTTCAGCATTCTTTAATAGTTCTCCTGCTAGAATTACGGCAGTTGTAGTCCCATCTCCTACTTCATTTTCTTGAGTTTTTGCTACTTCTACTATCATCTTTGCAGCGGGATGCTCTATTTGCATTTCTTCTAGAATTGTAACTCCATCATTAGTAACTACTATATCACCTACAGAATCAACTAACATTTTATCCATACCTTTAGGACCTAATGTTGTTCTAACTGTTTCAGCAACTAATTTAGCTGCCATGATATTGTTTCTTTGCGCGTCTCTACCTATTGTTCTTTGAGTTCCTTCGCTTAAAATAAATATTGGTTGATTTTGATTTTGTGCCATTCTTAATACCCCCAGAATCGAACTTAAATAGTTAAATCAAGTATTTAAATATTAAGATGTTGTTTATAAAGCTTATGTTTTTTATAATGTTACTAAGCAAGGTAATGAAAAAGGCAGTTTAATGCCTAGTAAGAATACTTTTTGCTCTATTATATCCTTCTGGTAGACCTGTGTCGAAGAATGTACCTTTTAAAGGAATGGCAAGTATTTTCTCTTTACTTATCATATTCTTTAATGTAGGTGCATTATCTTTTCTTTCAGAATATTCCTCTCTAGTAGACTCATAGTACTTAAAAAAAGAAGTTGGTAATATATACCTACAAAATATTTTACCTTGCTTTAGAGTGTTTAATTGGTAATCGTTGTACTTTGGAAGAATCCTCTTTATTTGGACTTCGTCTTTATATTTTTCACTTTCAAAATCGTAAACGTGACCAGTATATTTGAAGTCTTTTTTTAATAATGTTATATATCCTAAGACTGGTGTGTCTAACTTAGAATTATACTTTATAATCTGAAGAAGCGCTGGTTGATTTGATTTAATAATAGTATCTGGGAATATAACCCCAAAATACTTTGATTTGATATAATCTTTAGCGTAATAAAATGCATCTTCCGGGCCATTTGGAGAAGGCTGAAATAAGAAATTAATTCTATTAGACACTTTTGATGACTTAAGATATTTTAGTACATCAGAGTTCTTATTTTTTACAATTACGTAAATATTTTCAGCCCCAGATTCTATTGCTTCAATAATTGCTAGGTCTATTATTCTTTGACTTCCTATCGGCAAAAGTAATTTTGATAATTTCCCTTGGGTTAGGTTATACATTCTTGTTCCCAGACCACCTGCGGCGATTAAAATATCTTTAACTTGCATGGTAATAATTAGAAGTTTACATTTATATCTTTTTCCAAAGGATATATTTATATTTTTTTGTAAGGTAATTACTTTTATGCTAGATGATAAAGTAATGAAGGTTTTGCGTGAAGATAATAGTTATTTAGGTTTATGTGGGCCAAATAATTACTTAGGGGTACCTTTTAGTGATATTAGGCTAAATCAACTACCCGAATTTAGAATAGGGGATAGCTTTCAAGATTACATAAATAGAAATTGGCAATCTGAAGTTACAAAAAATCCTGCTATATTCGATTCCCCTTTAGTTGGAACTGTTCCAACATCATTCAGAGTGGTTGATGGAACGTTAATTATAGATGTTTATCCAAGTTCTTTTAAAAATATGTTGGCGACTAGTAGAGCATATGTAAGTAGACGGTCTCTTCATTCTATAGGTCACAAAGGACTTTTTAGATTTATTCATAATGACCAATTTTATCTTTTATTCGGTATTAGAAATCCAAATCAAGTTAATATTGGGGGGAGCATACAGGCTATGCCAGCAGGATTTTTGGACCTTGAAGATCTTACATTAGCCAATCCATTAAATGAAACTTTAAAAAGAGAATATCTTGAAGAGGTTGAACAAGAAGGCGAGTCTATGGACAAAAAAAGAGAGCGAGAGGCATTAAGCACATACGATGAATTGGGAAAAATATTTATGGGAATTAGTTGGGTTTATGATTATGGGAATGTTGATGCAGATACCTTATTAAGCAATATCTACGATGGATGGGTTGGTAAAAGGCATAGTATTAGCAGTGGAAATGGAGTAGTGCAAATCCAAAAGAAACGTGGAAGATTTGCAGAGCATAAGGTTGTAATTGGAGTTCCACAAAGCGATTTGGCTGATTTTATAATAGAAAAAAATAATCATATATCAATTGCATCCAGATGGCTTCTTAGAAGAGCAATTGAACTTAATGAAATATCTATATAATTTAGTTTTTAAAATTTTTTAACTTATATACAATGGTTGCTTTTATAACTATTTCTATCATAAATAAAATATGTTTTCTTATACATTAGTTTATAAACATTAAATCCTAATTATGTATTATGAAAACTGGAATAAGTGTTAGAGACGCAATGACAATGAAACCAATAACAGCAAGGCTAGATACAAATATCCAAGAATGTGCAAGAATGATGAAGAAGGCTAAAGTTGGAAGCATAATAGTTATAGATAAAAATAATTTAGTTGGGATTATTTCTGAAAAAGATATTGTAGAAAGAGTTATTGCAAAGGGAATTGATTTTAAAAATTTAAAAGCAAAGGATGTGATGACAAAAGAGTTAGTTACTATTGATCCTAAAGAAGATATTTATGATGCTTTAATTTTAATGGGTAATGAAGAGATTAGAAAATTGCCTGTAATTGAAAATGAGAAATTGGTTGGTTTGTTAACCTCGAATGATATTTTAAAGATTGAACCAGCATTATTTGATATCATGAGTGTAAGAACTAGGCTGAGGGAGGAACATAGAAAGCCAATTATGTATGTTGAGGGTAGATGTGACAATTGTGGTTTTCAAGGACCTGTAATTAAATCAAAACAAAAGTATCTTTGTATTTCTTGTAAAACATAAGTTTTATTAAGAATAAATTTATTTCTACTTATAAATGTCTAAGAATATCCCTGTAACTCCTGGGAAAGTAGGTTTTAGAATAAAAAAAATAGGCCTAATTGATTTTAGTAAACTTTATAGTGAATCTAAGGCTTTCTTTGATAATTACAAGTATATATTTAATGAAGTTCAACATAAGGGAAAAGATGCTGAAAAAGGAAAAAAATTAGATATAAAATGGAATGCTTTTCGAGAAGTTGATGACTATGCTAAATTTGAAATTAAAGTAAACATTCTTATTTTTAGGATAAATGAAGTTAAAGGATTGTTTAGTTGTGAAATTTATGTTTATATTGAAGGCAATGTAGTTTTAGATTACAAAAATAAAATGGAACCTGATAAGTTAAGGAGTTTCATATTTAATATTTATAATAAGTATGTTATTAGAAGAGATATTGAACGAGAATATTTAGCGACTTTAAACACTGAAGTGAATGAACTGAGAAGTATTTTTAAGGCTCTTTTGGAAGAATATGACTAGCTTATTTTTGATAAAGTAAGTCTGTTAAAATCTTAGCTGCTTCTGTTTTTGTATCTTCTAGTAATCTTTGTGCAAGTTCTTCTGATTGTGCTGTTACTGTAATTGTTGTTTGATGAGTAGGAAAATCGTCAAGAGTTTGATGTTGAAGTGTTACTTGATTTCCTGCTATGTCATAGATTAATAAGCCTAGGCTTGAACTACTTAAAGGAGACGTGTCTGGGACACATCTTCCTCTTGTTCTTAAGAAAGTGTTAAAAGCGTCATAGCCTGCCCTCTCAAAATCATTTTCTAAAAAATAAGTTACTGTATATTGTTGATTAGTTGCCATTTTTGTATTAACTATATAGTAGTCTTTACATATTTAAATCTTATGATTTGACTATTTATTATTCTTCCATCAAGGCTTCAAACAAAAAGGTTTATTAATGAATTTTAGATTTTATTATTATGCATAAGAATGCAGAACAAATTAATGTAGTTCCAGATTTAAAGATTGACTGGAAAGGTATCTTTGACTTTTCTGATTTATACAAAAAGATGAAGGTGTGGCTACTTTATGAAGGTTTTGGGGATGAAGGTGAAAACTTTATTGAAGCTAAGTATATTGAAAGAATAAAGCCTTTTGGTAAGAATATCGAAGCTAAGTGGTTTGGAGAAAAAAACGTAAATGAATATGTAAGTTATTTTATAAGCATAGAATTCACAGCAATTGGGTTAAAAGACGCAGAAGTTAATTTTGAAGGAAGGAAAATAAAAATGAATTCGGGCCAAGTAATTTTAAAAATTAAAGGTGATATTGTCTTGAATAGACAAGGCAAATATGAAAAGGATAGTTTTATTAAAAGAGTTCATGAAAGAAGATTATTTAGAAAGAATATAGAACTTTATAAGGAAGAATTAGCTAAAAAAGTTACTGATTTTTACACTGAAGTTAAAGCATATTTAAATTTACACCAGTTCTAAACAGTTAAATTTATTAATAGACTTTAATTTTAAATTCTATGGCTGAAAAAGATATTATTGTTAAGAAAATTTCTGTGAGTTATGAAGGTGTTTTTGACTTTAATAGCTTAATAAGACTTATTAAGAATTGGCTAAGGCAAAATTCTTATTTCGTGATTGAAAAAGATTATGGGGATATTCAAAAAGATAAAAATTTAAGTGATATAAAAATAAGTATTGACAATGAAAGAGAAGTTGATGATTATAATAGGGCACACATTGATATTGGAATTAAGGTTAAAAATTTAGAGAATGTTACTGTTAATAATAAAAAATTACAGAAAGGAAAATTAACTATTGATTTTGAAAGTTATTTAAAAAAAGATATTCATGGAAAGTGGGAAGTTAAACCCTTGCTAAAGATTTCTAGGGGTATTTATGATAAGTTTTTAGACAAAGACAAGCAAAAAATTATAGAGGTAGATTTAAGGGAAGAAACTTTGGCAATATATGATGAAGTTAAGGCTTATTTGAATTTATTGAAGAGATAAATTTATTTATGCTTGTATTATTGATATTTTTATGTTATATTTAATTAGTCTTGGATTAAGTAAAGAAGATATTTCTATTAGAGCTATTGAGACAGCTAAACAATGTGGCATACTGTATTTTGAGTCATATACAAGTGTTTACCCAAATTCTTTAGAGGAGTTACAGAATATTTTCAAGAAAGATATTATTGGTTGTAAAAGAGAAGTTTTGGAAAATAATTCTCTAAAGATTATTGAAGAAAGTAAGAAAGGGGATATAGGAATTCTAGTTATTGGAGATTGTTTGAGCGCAACAACACATATCTCATTAATATTGGAGGCTAGAAAAAATAATGTAGAAGTTAAATTAATTCATAGTGTTTCTGTGTTAAATGTTGTTGCTGAAACTGGTTTAAGTTTGTATAATTTTGGGAGGGTAAGTTCTTTGCCTTTTAGCAACGAAAATGTAATAAGCATAATTGAAAATATTAAGATTAATAGGAAAAATAATATGCATTCATTAATATTATTAGATTTAGATCCCGATAATGAAATATTTGTGAGTATTAATGATGCTTTATTTTATTTAGAGAAAAATGGATTCAAAGAAAAAGATAAAGTAATTGCTTGTTGTCAATTAGGATTCAATTCAGATATTAAATATGGAAGTATTAAAGAATTAAAGAAAATTAAATTTGATAAATTCCCACAATGTTTAATAATCCCTTCAAAGAAATTACATTTTGTAGAAGAAGAATATTTAAATAATTTTAAGGTTTAAAATCAAGAGATTTATTTAAGACTTTATGGTTATCTTAAATATGAAAAAAATTCCAAAAGAGTTCTGGCTAGAAAAAGGAGATGAATTAGAAGTTAATAATCAAAAATTTAGGATTATTAAAACAATTATGGATAGTGTTTGTGGTTCTGATAATGTTTGCAGATCTGAAAAAATTTTGTATCTTGAAAAAGGTTTCATAATTAAAATAATAGGTGATAAGATTATATTTGGGAAAAATATTAAAGACAAGTTTGAAGAAATAAAATTAAAGTCAATTAAAATAAAATAATAATTATCTCATGCCTTTACAAAGGATATTGCTATAGCTTCTAGCTACCCCATATTTGTGGTGTAGGGTAGTCAGGTAATCCAAGGCTTTCTCGTAAAATTACGCCTGCAACCCCTAAGATGATAGGGATTGCCAAACCTATAACATATCTAAGCAATTTTGGCATTTCTTTTCCTTTTTTATTTATAGAAAGGACCGATGGATATATCATGACTATATAGAAAAATGCGTTTGGTAACAAATAAATGGCGTACCATGGGTTTTTCCAGAGCATCCACACTCCCTCAAAAAATATTCCTTGTAATCCTACCATTGCAAATATCTCCATTCTGCTAAACCTAATAAGCCAGGTCAGCAAAAACCAAGCAAATAGCCATGGCACAAAAGTGAATAGGTCTGGTATCATGTTGGAAAACAATGAAAAATTGTTTGGTGGAAACGTATTAGTATAAGCGCAAAGTAATGACTGAAGAACAGTTAATACTAAGCCGGCTATGAGAAATGAAATTTTGTGTTTACGAAGGATTTTCTCAAGAGGGGCTCGCATTAACCATATTAGACCTCCTACGCCAATTATCCACACTATGTAAACTGACGTGCCCATCATCTCACTACCTTTTAAAGAAAGAATACTTATGACAACAGCAATTAGTAATGACAATCCGAGAAGCCAAAAAATTATTTTTTTCATGATTTTCCTATTATTGCTTTATTTATGGCTTTTTAAGTTTTTCTAAAATAAATTCATTTTAAGTTTAATTTAGTTTTGTTCATCTCAAACCCAATAATTGATATTCTAAACTTCTTAATGGAGTTCTTTCATTACACCTTGTAGAATAGTCTCGTAAAAACCCAGCTGCTTTTGAAGTATCAATAGCCCATTGGGTAATCATTTTTGCCTCATCACGAACTTTGTTGTATCTTCCTCTATCAGTTGTAACAATATCTGCGCCAGTAGCAAAAAGTTCATATTCCTCATTAGTGAAAGTGTTAGTTGGGAGTTCCTTATCTGATTCATGTGGTCCACCACCAAATTCAGATATGATCCACGGTTGTACAGCCATTCTTTCTAATGGATTAGGGTCGCTTTTTCCAACAATTAGAATTAGTCTTACATAAACAGGCACTTCAGATGTTATCATAGATATTGGCAATTTTGAATATTTTTAAATATTTCTAATCAGCAGACTTTGTTTGATTCATCATTTCATTTGCTTCCAAAATTACATTATCTAAATAGGAATTAGGAAAATATGTAGAATGCCCCATATGTAACCTAATGGGTAATTCATAAGTTCTAAATTTATGCCTAAATCTTAGTCTTTGGAAATCCATTGCTTGACTAATTCTTTTTCTATAACCATCTGCAGCTTCTCTATCAGCATTTCTCAATATTTGACCAAATTCATCTGCGCTTTCACCATATTTGAATAGATCATCTTTGTGTCTTGAATGTCTAAGTAAAAAGTCGGCTGCTGACTGAATTGCCAAATCTCCAATTTTTCTAGAATACTTGTTATTATAATATTTTAAGTCAACAACATCAAACATAAAAAAAGAAAAAGGAATTCCTGTTTGATCTGAAAGTTGTTTTGCTTGCTGTAAGGCTTTTTCTCCATAAGTTCTATTTCTTACGCCGACTAAAGGATCACGGGTTGATTGTTCTCTGATTGAATCAAGGTAACTTTTAATTAAATCTTTATTTGGACTTCTTAGATATATTTCCCTTGAAACCAATTCCACTAATTCTTCTATATTTACCATGATTAAGTAGATACGAAAGTTATTTATATAAGTTATGCTAGATATTTAATATAAATATACCATAATAATATATAAAATGATACAATTAGATGATCAAGAGCAATTAATTGTTAAAGAATTGATAAGAAATCCTAGATTAAGCGATAATCAAATTGGAAAGCTAACTAAAGTGCCTGTAATGACAGTAAATAGAAAGAGAAAAAGCTTGGAAGAAAGAGGATTACTAAATTATTATTGTTATTTAGATACTAGTAAATATGGCTTAGATTCAAGTCCTGCTAGGCAATTATATATGATTAAGCTTAGAATTGGAATAACAAAAAAAGAGTTTATAGATAAGTTAATTGAGCCTAATTTATTGTTAAAATTTAAGATATTTGAGAGTTTTATAGGAGAAAAAGATGGTCAATTAGTATTTTCTCTAATTTTAGAAGGTTCAAGAGGAAATGAAACTATGGAGATATTTAATGGAGAAATTGTACCTATTTTACAAGAAAAATTTGGAAAAGATTGCATTGATGAGACTTTTGTTATTAGAGTTACAAGTAATATTGTTACATTAAAGAACTATATCCCTTTAAAGAACATAGAAAGAGGTTTTATAAAGGAAAATTGGCCTAAGGAGTATATATTTTTATGATATACTCTTAAATATGAGTTTTATAAAAACAAAACCTTTTTATATAGAGTCTCATTATAGCTTAATTGCCCGTCATGAGAATACCAAATGGAGCTCACGACAAAGTCAAGCTATGAGCTTTGGGGTTAGTGTTACGGGCAATATAATAATCATATAACAGAACAAGTCAAATATTCAAAAAATCATAAATTTCCTTTATTATTTTTACAAGGAAGCAATTAGTTATTTAGAAAAACTAAAATAAAGCTTGTTCTATAAAGATTAAAATGAAAGATTTTGTAATTACAGGGGGAATTGAAAATGGGAAAAATAAGTCCTGTTTCAGCAAAGTATATTATCCATACTTCAATAAATATAGAGGGTGTAGTGGATGGTCCGG
>Ga0209542_10016335_pt1 | contig 12324 bp, 12 predicted proteins | sample RifCSPhighO2_01_FD_184028 | JGI IMG/M metagenome (GOLD analysis project Ga0209542, IMG submission 184028) | Soil microbial communities from Rifle, Colorado - Rifle CSP2_plank highO2_0.1 (SPAdes) (version 2) | ecosystem: Environmental > Terrestrial > Deep subsurface > Rock core/Sediment ...
ATCCAGCGTGATCTCGGAGCGGATATCATCCTCGCATTTGACGAATGCACATCACCCCTTTCTGATTATGCGTATACAAAAAAAGCGCTCGTGAGAACGCACCGCTGGGCGAAAGAATCGCTCGCCGCGCGCAGGAATGCGAAGCAGCAGCTCTTTGGAATCATTCAGGGCGGAGAATATAAAGACCTTCGCGTCAAAAGCGCCTCGTTTATCGCATCCCTTCCGTTTGACGGCTTTGCTGTTGGCGGCTCTCTTGGGAAGTCGAAGAAAGACATGCACAAGATCCTTGAATGGGTGATCCCTGTTTTAAACCAAAAAAACACAGAGAAACCGCGGCATCTCCTTGGCATTGGAGGCGTTGATGACTTATTCGAATGCGTTGAGCGCGGCATAGACAGTTTCGACTGTGTGGCTCCCGCGCGCATCGCCCGCCGTGGTAATTTATATGTGCATCCTCCTGCGGGAACGATGAAGAATAAATTTGTCATCAATATTGAAAACGCAAAGTACAAAGCGGATAAGAATCCGATTGATGACCAGTGTGCATGCCCTACGTGCAGGAGTTACTCACGGGCGTACTTAAGACATTTATACATAGCTCAGGAACTCTCGTACTACAGACTCGCCACACTGCATAACCTGCACTTTATCCTGCGCCTCATGGAAGAGATCAGGGCGTCCATCCGCAACAGCACGTTTGCGCGACTTAAGAAGACTTGGATTTCAAATCATACATAAGCCCTTCGAGCTTCTGCAGATTCCACTTGATCTGATCTGACTTTTTCCGTAACTCTCCGTTTCTGAGGTCAAGCTTAAGAAACTCTCCATAGAGCTCTGCAGTGATATGATGCCAGCGCTCAACATCCTTAAACTGCTTTCTAATCGCGGCATTCACGGCCATGCGCACAAGCTCTCCTGTGAGATCACACAAACCCATAAGATACTCATGCACGGGCACATTAAGCTCCTTTGCCGTTGGAAGCTTGCCTTTTTCAACGAGAGAAAAGAGCGTTAGTGCTTCCACATACTCCTGAAGCGCAACAGACTGCATGCCCGTGTCAAACGCGTCCTTGGGAAGCGATGCTTTCGCCTTTTTAAGCTGCGTCACTAATTCGGCAGCTGATTCATTACGCAGCACGGAATAGATAATCCTCTTTGATAGCTGAATCATCTCGCGAGAACGGGAGATGACCTCCTCACGCCTCTGCTCAAACACTTTGAGCTCCTTACGCATCGCGTCGAACGACTTCATATTAATCATGAACTCCTAGGCTTGACTTTGCTTATAAATGTTGGTGCCTTTCGGCATATTTCTTGAGTTTCGGCACCAACAACTTCAGATCAGGGGAAATTTGGAATTTAGCAAGGTTGGCTATTGGGAGGTATTTCATGTGAGAAAAGGTTTCCGGCTCCATGATCTTGGGAGTTCCTGCTATTTTGAGAATAAACTTATGCGCACGGATCGGCCTGCGGTCAGGCGTTTTTGCGATCACGCTACCAAAATATTTAATGCTCTCGACGTGCATACCTGTCCCCATCTCTTCAGAGAGTTCTCTCAGCGCTGCTCGCATTAATTCATCCCGGCTTGGATTGCTCAGATCACGACACTCCTCCTTCTTCACTTTCCCACCCGGAGTCTCATAATGCCTGTGATCCTTCCGAAACAACAAAAGAAGCTCCTGCTTATCATTGATTATGAGACATCCGCTTAGGGTCAAAGGAGTTTGCACCATATTCTTAAAAAAATGCCTTCGAGATATTAAGTTTTCCGTCCATGACCAAAGAGAAAGCTTTAAATAGGAAGATTCTTCGAGAGGCACTATGGCAGACGTGTCCACATTCCGAGGGATCCTGATCTTCTTTGACCGTTTGGGTATTTATGATGTCATACTCCCGTTTTTACTTGTGTTCTCGATCATGTTCGCGATCCTTGAGAAAACGAAAGTTTTTGGAACGGAGAAAATAGGGGATCATACATACACGCGAAAGAACATGAACGCGATGGTCGCGTTTGTTATAGGATTCATGGTTATCGCCAGCGCGCATCTCGTGGCGCTGATCACTGAAGCTTCCGCTAATATGGTCATCCTCCTGATGCTCGCGGTCTTTTTCCTGCTGCTTGTTGGGTCATTCATGCAGGAAAAACCCGAAGGGGTAATCCTTGAGGGAAAATGGAAAATCATGTTCATGGTCATCATGTTTGTTGGCATCATCGGTATTTTCCTCCATGCGATTCGGCTTCCGTCCGGACAACCGTTTTTGGAATGGTTATTGCAGTATATCGCATATAACTTCAACAGCGCTGTTGTGGGATCGATAATCCTCATGCTCGTCGTCATCGGATTCATGTATTTTATAGTCCGGGACCGCAAAGTGCCGGAGAAGACGTAATTGATTCTTATAAGATAGACTTGTGCAAGTTCTACAGATTCTCAGGCGTACTGATTATGGCAGCAGACGGTCATTTTGCTGTCGCAAAATGCCCTACTGACCACCCCGGAGGGGGCGTCCCCGATCAGTCTGCGCCATATGATCTTGCTACTTCATCATAACGGTATTTTCACCGGCAAATATGAAGGAGTGTTTCTCTCACGGTTAATAGAAACATTTATATATGAAATTCTCAATGAATGACCTAAAAAGGAGGTATGCGTATGGCCTACAGCTTATACGAGTTTTTCAGCACGCTTCAAGACTATGGGATTATTGAAATTGCGTTACCCTTCATCTTAGTGTTTGCGATTATGTTCGCGATTCTGGAGAAGACAAAGATCTTTGGCCAGGATCGCAAGAACATCAGCATCGTGGTTTCGCTTGTGCTCGCGTTCATCTTTGTTTACTTCGGACCCTTGGAAACGATTAATAAGTTCCTGCCCAGCGTCAGCGCGCTCGCTATCGCGATCATCATGCTGCTCATCTTGCTCGGGCTTTTCGGATGGGAAAGCAGAGCGCCTATGGGGCAGTTGGCAGTGGTTGTCTTTGTCTTCGCGCTCATCGCCGTGATTTACCTGTTCGGAGCCGCAGCTGACTGGTGGTCTGGATGGAACGACCTCACGAGCTACTTTGGATCTGACGCGATCTCGCTCATTATTATCCTGCTTGTCTTCGGACTTGTGATTGCATGGGTTACGGCGAGCGGCACAAAGGAGAAAAAAGGATTCAAGCTTGTCAACGATATCAGCAATTTCCTCTCAGGAAAATAAATGGCAACGATTCTTGACGGATTTGGACTTTTGCAGAAGTTTCAGATCATTTTTCCTTTTCTTTTTATCCTTGTGATTAGTTACGCGATCTTCGCGAAGACGGGATTCCCGTCAAAAAACACTGCAGTCCAGGGGTTTCTCGCGCTGATTTTGGCAGTGCTGTTCCTGTTTTCTGAAGGTGCGCGCACGGTCGTTAACTTGATGGCACCCTGGTTTGTCGTGCTTTTTGTTTTCCTCATATTCGTGCTCCTCGCGTTCATGCTGTTTGGGCATACGGAAGAAGGGATTGCTGAATTCATGAAGACGAGTGGGTACGGAAGCACGATTGCATACTGGGTTATAACCCTCGTGCTAATAATTGGGCTCGGGAGCCTCGCAAATGTTGGATTCGGGGGGAAAAGCGCTGGATTAAGCCCTGAGAGTGCGGGCGAAATAGCAGAAGGCCAGACGGCTGCAAGCGCGGGAGAATCCGCGTTCTGGGGGACGCTGTTCCACCCCCAAGTGCTCGGCATGGTGTTTATTCTTTTGGTAGCGATGTTTACACTGCAGAAATTGGCACGGTATGATTAATACTCTCTCAGACTATCCTTAGAGCGCAGCTGAGGTCTCTGAAATAAGACAATTCCGGTTTGTCTCATAGCCTTTGAGCAAACGCAGCAATGAGTTTTCTATTTCCTGAGTTTGCACAGGGGGTGTCATCGAGTAATACGTTTTCAGCGCACCGATTGCTGCTCCTATGCCAGCACCCACATATGAGCACAGCGCTGAGGTTTTTGAATCAAAGAGTGAGCCCACAAGGCCACCAATGAGAGCGCCCAGAGCCGCAGGCACAAAGTTCCTTCTTCGACCCTCTAGCTCATCATACAGCGTTATGCCAGCTCCCATTAACGCTCCTGCTGCAGCTGCTGGTCCAAACGGTGGAAGAATACTCCCAATCGCGGCCCCAAAGAAAGAATTCCATCCGATCCTTTTGCCGTGGATTTGCAGCTCATGCTCCAACTCTTCCTTATTCTCAAGGTATTCTTCGGTGAGCTTGCAATATCTATTAATAAATAATATGAATACGTTCCGCTGCGGATGCTCCTCCGCAATGCCGAGCCGATGCAATATGTCCTCTGGAGCATCTTCTCTTCCAGCCAGCAACGTGTGATCAAGTTCTGCACAGATATCGTCAATCATGGACTATTGAAAGTGCTTGAGCGTTTATAAATCCATAGGAAATAGTGGCACGATCCGTCCAATCGGCTAAGCTTTTTTATCAATAGATTTCGTTATGCGATTTAACTCATTAATGTTCTGCGTGAACTGTGGAAGGACTTTCTGGAAGACTTTTTCCATGGCCTTGATTTCCGTTCCCACATTGAGAATGTTCTGGTCATACTCCTGGATTTTCCCAATCAGTGCCTGATGCAATCGATCGAATTCACCTCGCATATCCTGCATGGACTGCTCCATCTTCGCAAGGCGTGCATCTGTGCGGTCACGCCATTCCGCGATTTTGTTGATTTCTTTAGATATCTCTTCCCAGCGCTCGTTCACAATAGCTTCCACGAGCTGCTCGACGGGCTCATGCTGCTGAGGCATAGGAGGATACTGCTGCTCAGCCATCTGCGGCATCGGATTTTCAATAGGACGCATAGGCTGCATCTGCTCTGCAGGATAAGGCTCAAAACTGCCCTTAATGTCCGCCTGATTAATGGCGTCAAAGATCTGATCAGAAGCATAGCCGTCTCTTTGGAGTGTCTGGACGATCTGATTATTGCTTAATCCCTGCTGCCGCAGCTGGAGAACAATGTCAACAGGGCTTGGATTCACTGGCGGATACTGATCCTGAGGAGGCAATGGAGGGATATCCTGCGGTTTCTTGCCTAAACCAAATAATGCCATATAGACAATGCAGAATAGGTGGGTATAAATAGTTTACTGTTTGTTCTGAGGCTCCCTGATTGAGCAGCAGGGTTTTTAAACGCATATGCACTTACATTGGGCATGGAATTAGTGTGGGATAGCCAAGGAGTTGGGGAACTTACACGGGATGTTCTTGGAGGTAAGGGATATAATTTAATGCGGTTGAGGGAAGCGGCGCTGCAGCTTGGAACGTTTGAAGTGCCTCCTTTTTTTATTGTTCCAACAGATTATCAGGCATATGCTGTATGTTGCATAGGGAATACGAGATTTGAATTTGACGAGCAGGATGTGAGGCAGGCTTTTGACGAGTTAAGAACACCAATCATTGTGCGTTCATCCTCAGTCATGGAAGATGGAATTGAGGCAAGTTGCGCCGGCATTTTCACGAGTGTTCCCAATGTCAATGATTATTCTGCATTGGAACTGGCATGCGCAAGGGTAAAAAGCTCAGCGGTGGGCAAAGCAGTGGAATTGTATGCACAGCGTATGGGCATTGAGTATGATTGCAGGATGGCCATTATTGTACAGCAGCAGGTTGTTGATCCATTCATTAGGGGAACGATCCAGATTGAAGGCAATCAGGCAGTGATAGAATATCGATACTGTAATGGTGAGGAAGCAAGAGTCGAGCATGATTCCAATATTCTCGAATTCATTCTGGATGAAGAAAGAAAGCAGGGGGTGCTAAAACCTTCAATGGAGCCGCGTGATTTTATCTCAGAGTCTGATTTATATCTTCTTCATTCTGCCGCGCGTCACGCAAGACAACTCTTAGGAATGGAAGGCACAACACAAGTGGAGTTTGCGTTCACACCGGGACAAAACCCATATTTCTTCCAGATACGGGAACTTCCGAGGAGAATCAATCCGCAGGCTGCGTTAGATCTAACAATTCCAGATAATTCACTGAGCATTGTTAGTGAAGTCTGCAACGGAATCGCCGGAGAGCTTGCGCTTCCGGCATATGTTACCTTTAGTCGAAGCGGCCTTGCAATTTTGCTTATCCAGACGGGTCATGATGCCATATTTGGGCTTCCTCAAGATGAACGTGCTGATCGTTTTATGGAACATAGCAGGATTCCAAGCAATTATGACTTTATGAATTTTAGAGAGATGAGAATGAATGGGCGTATGTTGATGTGTATGGTCATTTCAGATCCGGGAGAAGGTATTGGGCGCGAGATTGCTAAATATGAGCAATTTTGGAGGCTGGGAAATTCTCTATTTCCCGAATATATTCTTGTCTGTGACAAACTGGATGAAACCGTTGCGGCAATGAGTCGACTTACCACCGGTAAACGAGGAATCGTCACATGTAATGAAGCAAAAAAAACAAGCCATGCAATGACCGTCGCAAGGGACCTGAATATTCCGGCATTTGGGGTGCATGCTGACATGCTTGATTTCCAAGGATTCTTCCATCAGGTGGAGACGGGAGATATTGTGCACTTTAAATCAGATGGCAAGGTTGCGGTTGCCTATATTGAGAAGAAGCGAGAACGAGATCCCTATGAGGGGCTGGCTCACTGATTCTGCTCCTTGTTTTTCTGTTCGTCAATGATATCTTTGACGATCGAAGGAAGCTCCTGATGCGTTACAAAGTTGACGGGATCCCAGAGGTTCATGTACTTCTGGAGGACTTTGACGTCCTCCTTCTGCGCGAGGTTTTTCATCTCGGCGACGACCATTCTGAGCTTTTCCTTTAACTCGCGAATCTCATTCTTCAGCTCCATAATGTCTGAGTTGATCATGTGAACTTCATCCTGGATCCGCTTATTGCCCCGGAGCATATTCTCCTCCGTAATCTGGGTCTTCTTCTGAAGGTTGTTATAGCGCTCCTCCAGCGTGCGTAAACGGACAACGGCGCCGTTCACCTGATCTAGGACTTCATGGAAATCGTATTGAGGCTCCTGCTTCTTCTGGGAGAACATGCCCTTCTGCTGAGTTGGCTGCAAAAAACCGGGAGTCATGACGCGTATCGATGCCAGACGGTACTTAAAGTTATGGGAGTATTGAGGAGTGGTTATTGATTGAAATGACAAACATTTATATACTCATAGGATAAAATACATAATCTATTATTAAATATATTTCATAATATGTTTCCCGTATGAAAAAGCCGATCAGCGCGACGATTGACGAAGAACTGATTTCTTGGATGGATCAGAAGCTCAAAGATAAGGTGAGGTATCGCAATAAAAGCCACCTCATAGAGATCGCGCTGAGCCAGCTCAAAACCAGCGAGGAGAAGAAGCGATAATGGCGCTGTTCCAGGACGACAAGGACTATGAAGTGATCCGAGAGCGGGATGAGGTTATCCTCCAGATTAACTACAACGCCTATCCAAGAACGCCCAGCATCGAGGATGATCCGATCTGCATGGCACGGCTCATGGACAAGCTTGTCGAAGCGGGCAATGTCACAAAGATTGTCTTCAACCAGAAAAGGGATTACGAATACGATTATGGGCAGACGCAGCTTCTGGTTGAGGTCGCAAAGCTCTACAACAGGCTCATGAAGGAGAAAACGGATTTCGGGCTTGTCGCAGATCCACGGTATGGAAAATACTTCTACCAGCGCTATGATGAGCTGCAGCATGTTGTATTCAACCTACTGAAAAGCGATCCCCTCGGATGCTATGTGGAGATCAAGCGCATCCTGAGGAGAGAGAAACTTGTGGCTGAACAGCACACGAGTGAGTTCGAGCAGCGCTACGTCAGCCTCCTTGAACGCCTCAAAAAAATGCTCGAGGACACGCAGCTCATCAAACTCGCGATGCCGTATCTCGAAGGCCACAAGGTCGGAGATCGCACTGTGTACAGGAGCTTTTTCAGCCCCATGATCAAACCGGACTTCATGTACACGAAGCTCATGGCGTCATATCCCGAAGGAGCAGAGGAAATTGACAGTTACCGCGTCGGGGAAACAGAGGTAACGATCTTCGCGCTCCCTGACACGATCCAAAACATGTACCATATCATCCCTCCGGAATTCAAGCTCTCTGAGGATAAGTACCAGCTTCTTGATCTCGCGCGCAATATCCTTGCCGAACACAAGCCAACACGAACGGAGTTTGTCGATCCCGAGCGCATGCGGCAGGTCTTCTATAATGTGGGCCATGATTTACTGGAAGAGCTCGCGCAGTACCATCGCATAAAATTAACACAGAAAGAGATTGAGGAATTGACTCAGATTCTCATTCGGTATACTGTTGGATTCGGACTCATTGAAGTGCTCTTGCAAGATGAAAAGATCCAGGATGTAACAATCAATTCTCCTTTAGGGCAAAGCCCCATGTTCATCGTGCATGCCGACTTTGAGGACTGTATTACCAATATTATTCCGACAAATACGGAAGCTGAATCCTGGGCATCAAAACTGCGCATGATCTCAGGAAGGCCCTTAGACGAAGCGAATCCTGTGCTGGATACAGATATCACCATTCCGGAAGCAAACGCTCGTGTTGCCGTGATTGCTCCTCCGCTTGATCCAACAGGAATGGCGTTCGCATTCAGGAGGCATAGGGATAAGCCATGGACATTACCCTTATTCATGAAAAACAAGATGATCAGCGCTGAAGCTGCAGGCCTTTTGAGTTTCATTGTCGATGGGAGCAGAACGATGCTCATTGCGGGAACACGAAGCGCAGGAAAATCAAGCCTGCTTGGAGCGCTTATGACTGAGATAATGCGGAAGTATAGGATCATAACGATTGAGGATACGCTTGAACTTCCCACAAACCAACTACGCAAACTCGGATACAACCTTCAATCCATGACTGTGGCTGCTGCGCTCTCGAAAGGAAGCTCTGAAGTTACAGCTGAAGAAGGCATACGCACAACCTTACGCATGGGGGATTCATGCCTGATCGTGGGAGAAGTGCGATCAACAGAGGCAAAAAGCCTGTATGAGGCTATGCGCGTTGGGGCGCTCGCGAATGTCGTGGCAGGAACGATCCATGGCGACAGCCCGTACGGAGTATTTGACCGTGTTGTCAATGACCTTGGAGTTCCAAAAACAAGCTTTAAAGCAACGGATGTCATCGTCGTGGCAAAGCCCATCCGCAGCGCAGATGGCCTACACCGATGGAGGAGAATCACACAGATTACGGAAGTGCGGAAAGAATGGGAGAACGACCCCTTGCTTGAAAAGGGGTTTGTAGACTTGATGAGTTACAACGCGGAAAAAGATATGCTCCTTCCTACGGATGACCTCATGCATGGGGATAGTGAACTCCTGAAAAGCATCGCCTCACGCGTCAAGGACTGGGTGGGCAACTGGGACGCGATATGGGAAAACATCATGCTCAGGGCAAAAGTCAAGCAAACGATCGTTGATTATGCTATTAAGACAAAAAACGATGAATTACTGGAAGCACCCTTCGTCATATCGAGCAATGACCAGTTTCACCGCATCTCTGACGAAGTGAAAACAGAGCTCGGGGTGTTGGACACGAAACAGATTTACTTCCGGTGGGAAGAATGGCTAAAGCGCCAGATTAAGAAGAAGGGATTGTAAGATGGAAAAGATTTCCAAAGAGGAAATTGAGCAGCTCATGCAGAAATACAAGGACAAGATAGAGACAGAGCTCAAGATTCCCGTACAGGCTAGTCCCCGGGTTATCTATTCGCAGGAATACCGCCAGTTCAAAGAAGAGAATTTGCCAAAACACCTAACGGTTTATGAAAACTTCTGCGACATCAGCGAGAAGATCATTAAGATCGCACCTGATAAAAAGAAAGAGGCAGACTTGTGGGAAGCGATTTCGATCACGCACCTTCAAATCACTCCAGCCGGAGCGGTATCGTTTGGAGTTCTCGGGCCGCTGCTCTTTGCCGTGATCGGCGGGATTTTAAGCTATACGCTCCTGCATTCCATGTTCTGGGTTGTTTTTTTCCTCATCACCGCAGCGGTTTTAATCAATCCCGCGATGAATCTTCCTTTGTTTTTTGCTGACCAATGGCGGCTTAAAGGCTCAAACCAGATGGTGCTCAGCATCTTTTATGTCGTCACGTACATGAGGCATACATCGAACCTCGAGCTCGCGGTTGAGTTTGCATCAGATCATCTGAGTCCGCCCTTATCGTTGGATCTCAAGAAAGTGCTCTGGGATGTCGAGACGGAGAAATATGAGAGCGTTAAGGAAAGCCTGGACCATTATCTTGAATCCTGGCGAAGATATAACATTGAGTACATCGAAGCGTTCCATTTGATTGAATCATCCTTATATGAGCCTAGCGAAGATAGGCGTGTAAGTCTTTTGGACCGCAGCTTGGACGTCATTTTAACCGAGACATATGAAAAAATGCTGCATTACGCGCACGACCTCAAAGGGCCTATTAATATGCTCAACATGCTGGGGATTATCCTGCCCATATTGGGGCTCGTGATATTACCCTTGGTTGTAAGCTTTTTGCCGGAAGTGCAGCCGAGCCACTTGTTTGCATTGTATAATGTTGTGCTTCCCGTCGGTGTTTTCTTCCTCGGAAAAACAATTTTGTCAAAACGCCCTACAGGATATGGAGACACGGACATTACAGAGATTAATCCGGAGCTGAAAAAATACAAGAATCTGCTTGTTCACATTGGGAAGCAGGAAATAAGAGTTCCTCCTTTGTTCATCTGCTCGATTGTGTTTATACTCCTTTTGGCCGTTGGCCTTTCGCCGATTATCCTCAATACGATTGACTGCAACTATGACTATATTCTCACGCAACGGCTTGAAGTGCAACGCATTGTCTCGGACACTCCCGAATGTGATGGCGTAACTTCAGAGGATGCATGGTTTTACTTCCTTGAATACAGGGAAAGCAGCGCTTCAACTGGACCGAGTGCCGGCAAGATCTTGGGACCGTTTGGTCTTGGGTCTTCCTTGCTGAGCATCTTTATCCCGCTGAGTTTTGGCCTTTCCATTGGTTTGTACTACCGGCTACGATCAAGAAACGTGATGGGCATACGGCAAAAGGCGAAACAGCTTGAAGCGGAGTTTGCGTCTGCATTGTTTCAGCTGGGAAACAGGATAGGGGATGGAATTCCGGCTGAACTTGCATTTGACAAAGTCGCGGAGGTCATGCAGGATACAGTGTCCGGAAATTTTTTCAGGTTGGTTGCTGTAAATATACGAAAACTCGGGATGGGCGTGCAGCAGGCGATTTTCAGCCCCCACACTGGAGCATTGCTCACATACCCCAGCGTCGTAATCCAGAGCAGCATGAAAGTGCTTGTGCAGAGCATAAAGAAAGGGCCCGTGATCGCTGCGCAGGCGTTGATGAACATCTCACGATATATCAAAGAGATTCACAAGGTTGATGAACGGCTGAAGGACCTGCTTGCGGACGTGATATCCTCTATGAAGTCGCAGATCAGTTTTTTAACACCCGTTATTGCTGCAATTGTGATTGGGATTACGTCGATGATAACGACAATATTAAGCAAGCTAGCGGTTTCACTTCAGAAAGCGCAGGCTGCCGGAGCAGAACAAGCGCAAAATATTCCGCAGATCTTCGGAGATGGAATTCCCACATTGTATTTTCAAATTATTGTTGGGATTTATGTTGTGCAGATCACGTATATCTTGACGGTTTTGGCAAATGGCATTGAGAATGGCGCGGATAAACTGAATGAGCATTACCAACTAGGTCAGGCACTTGTTAAAAGTACGTTATTGTATGTTGTTGTGTCTCTCGTGATTATGCTGCTGTTCAATATTATCGCTGCGAGGATTATAACGGGGACTGGGTTGTAGGCCTATACGGTACCCATAGATATCTTTGTATATCCGGAACATTAAACGCATACTGAATATGTTGCTCTCCAGACACTAATGACGCCGTAAACTGTTGCGTGAATCCCATAGGAGAGTTAATGATCAGATCGTCTAAGCCATCCTTATTGGAATCGTACGCTTCTACGCGAAGAGGCGTTCTTCGGACATCCTGCCATACCTGTGCCAAGTGATCTCGGTCATACTCGGTTTGTGAGAGCTGGTGCTTTAAATCACGAATTGTAAAATATTGAATACCCAAACCAAAAAGTAACGCTGTAAACGCTGTCAGCGCACCTATAATGTAACGGTCAGGCAACGTTGTTGTGTTTTGTTGTTCCATGGTTTTTCGCCATCCAAAGCCTACATTCAACGTTGACTCAACGTCTGACATACGACGCAAGTTTCCCAAGGAATCCTTTAAACCGGGATGCCTGCCCATCATTGAGA
>Ga0209542_10016339_pt1 | contig 12323 bp, 14 predicted proteins | sample RifCSPhighO2_01_FD_184028 | JGI IMG/M metagenome (GOLD analysis project Ga0209542, IMG submission 184028) | Soil microbial communities from Rifle, Colorado - Rifle CSP2_plank highO2_0.1 (SPAdes) (version 2) | ecosystem: Environmental > Terrestrial > Deep subsurface > Rock core/Sediment ...
GGTCGCTAAGCCCGACTTTCATCTCTGCATCCCTTGCCGTTCGGAATACAGTCAGACAAGCTTTTGCCTTCGCACTCAACTCCAGATTTCCAACCCGGATGAGCTTGTCGTTAGGCCCTATCGATATCTTTTCGACAGGGTGCCGCCCCAGCCAAACTGCCCGCCTGCTGGTGTCCCGCGTATGCGGTGAGCACTATCACAACAAATGAGTAGTATTACATATTTTGCTCCATCATTCCAAAGAATGAGTTTCGACGCTCCTACTTATTCTATGCATTCACCATAATAGTACAGCAACAAGTTGCAGTAAAGGTCCACAAGGTCTCCGCTTCCCACAAGGCGTCACCGGCATTTTCACCGGTAAGTGAGTTCAGAAGGTATTGGGTAGGGACAGTGACTATCTCGTTAAACCATTCATGCACGTCTCCATTCAGAAGACAAGGCATTACGCTCAACAATGTTTTACTGTCATTACCATTTTGATAATTAGTAATAACACCTTATATCGCTATAAGGATCGGACTATATCTTCATCTTTCGATGTTTAGCGTGTAGTCTCTGAGGATTCTTCTTATTCTTAAGAAGTCTTTCCTGCTGATTATCTCTCCACTTTGATTTTCAGATAATTATTATTTCACAACAATAATTTACTACAAAGTTTCTTCGAGATGTTCCAGCATATAGCTAAATTTTCTCTATTTTCTTTTTTCGTTCATATTGTAAACTGTTCTTGTTTATCTTCTAACTATAACGCCTAGAGCACTTTGTAAAAAGTGTAAGGCAGTTTGGTTTTCCATTCAACCTTAAGAGCCTCATAGTTAGGCCCGCCGTTTAGCGGGTCTTAGGCCCGTTGAACCGAGCTTTGAAACACCGCCACTGGGCAGATCTCACCGATTATACACATCTTTTCAGATTAGCAATCAGCTACGTTTTTGATAAACAGTCGGACAGTCCTTGTTACTGAGACCTACCATTGCCTTCTACATTTCAAAGACAATTATAGGCACCCCTTATACCGAAGCTAAAGGGCCAATATGCCGAGTTCCCTTACCCAACGTATCCCTTGCACGCCTTAGCCTACTCAGCCAGAGCATCAGTGTCGATTCTGGGTACGGCCCAGTGTTCCCACGCGATATACATATTTTCATGGGCTCAAGGAGTCTGCTACTTTCCATGATAAGTTTAACTGACTTCGTATCATAACGATCCATCAGTTTATCTCATCAAGCACTCTTCCGAGTACTAACATATCCCCAAGCTATTGTATATCAAAGAACACCGTGTTCAGGAATATTAACCTGATTTCCATTCGCCACTTCCAGTTAAGGAGTGACTTAGGTGCCGACTAACCCTTGGTTAATCGATAGTGCCAAGGAAACCTTGCTCTTACGGCGCTGTCCGTTCTCAGGACAATCTGATCTTACTAGCACCAAGATCTGCACTCCATACCGCTCCATATCTTCTTACGAAAATACTTCTGCGCAGCATAGACGCCTGCCTACCAGAACGCTCATCAGAGCGCCTCCGGAGTATCGGTAGTATGTTTAGCCCCGTCCATTTTCAGGGCCTCGAGCCTCGATGGGTGAGCTATTACGCTTTCTTTGAATGATGGCTGCTTCTAAGCCTACATCCCCACTGTCTCAGGATCAAGACTCCTTTTGATACACTTAACATACATTTTGGGACCTTAACTCCGGTCTCCCTTGTTCGGGTCTCGGAACGGTACCTTACGCACCGGCCCCCATTCCTATGTTACGCCGATAACAGGTTTAGAGTTGGAAAGAGTTCCGTGACCTTTCGGCCCTGCGAACCATATCCGTACTTTACCCCGCTACCATAGCTACATAAGACTATACTGAGGCATATTTCGACAGGAACCAGCCATCGCCGAATTAGATAGGCTTTTCACCCCTACTCGTAACTCATTTGAGTACATGCACATAACACCAGTTCGGCCCTCCATCCTCCTTTCGGAGAACTTCAGCCTGGTCACGAGTAGATCATCCGGCTTCGGGTCTCACCCAAGTGACTATCGCCTTTTCAGACTCGCTTTCGCTATGGCTCGCTTTCGCTAACCTTGCCACTTAGGCGAACTCCTTGGCTCGTTTTTCAAAACGCACGTTACGACTTCTAAAAGCCGTAACCAGCTGTCGCTAGTCAATTTCAAGTCTTTTCACACCCGGTTAAGGGTACTTTTCAGCTTTCCCTCGCGGTACTAAGTTCACTATCGGACTTGAATTCATATTTAGGGTTCGGTGTTAATCCACCGGTATTCAGACTTCTTATCCAAGAAGCCCTACTCTATTGAAGAACGACATAACATTTTTGCATAAGGGGCTATCACCCTCTAAGGCGCTTCTTTCCAGAAGACTTTTGCTCAATGTCTTAGCCATTTATCTCCACCACATCTCTGCCTAACTTTCGTCAGGAGATTCGGTTTGCCCTCGTCTCTTTTCGTTCGCCACTAATAAGAGAATCGATAATTCTTTCTTTTCCTGCTGGTACTAAGATGTTTCAATTCCCAGCGTTTCATTTGCCTCTCGGCATACACATAAATGTGTTTGTTACATATTCGGAGATCTACGGTTCAAAGGTCGCATGCACCTCCCCGTAGCTTATCGCAGCTTGCCACGTCCTTCGTCACAATTCAAGCCAAGCTATCCGTTAACTAGCATCGTAAAAATATCAATATTATTGATATTCGAAATTGTCTTTCAATCAGAATTTTAATTATTTTAGATACGTTGATCTATTCTAAACTCACAAATTTTTCCTGCATTAAGTTTTTACACTTAACGTCTAGAAACATAAAGTTTCTAGATGGGATTTAGATTTGCTTGTTGTCAATGTGTCTTCTTTTTACAGTTGACACATTGAACACCCAGAAAATGATAATTTAATCATTTTCTGAGTTCCTGCGTACGCGCGTCATTGAATATCAACTCTGCAAGATACACAACCATTGATTGTGCACCCACATGAGATGGTACACTAAAGAAAAAACTCAATTACCGTCGATAAAATCAAAGGCAAGCAAGTGTAAATTTCGGTGGCGTAACATCTAATGTCTCCGTGTTTTGTCGTCTTTAAAAAGCTTGCGGTTTTCGCGGCTATGTGTAAAAATCACTCCATAAATTGAGGAGTGATCTTCCATTCACATCTAGCTCTATTCAAAACCATTATGTTATGATTAATCCACCTCAATGTTTCTTCATTTATTCTAGCTGAAGGAGTATGAGAGTAAACCATACTCCCATGAAGCATTTTCTTACTCATGTTAGTTGATTCAACATTGCTTCTCTTGTGATAATGTTTTCCATATTCTTCAGGATCATTTTTGAATTCAAGATTCATCATTTTCCAAGACATACAACCTCTTGATTTCCCGCTCCAATTGCTCCAAACTTTGAAGTATGGCTTCGCACCTACTTCAACAACTTTCTTGCAGTTTTCCTTGCACCAATATCTTCCATCACCAGAAAATTCATGAGTATCAAAATTCTTAACTGTTTTGTCGACGTGTTCTCTAAATATTAGATTATCTTTCCCAGATTTTGTTTCTACATTAATTGCAGTCACAATATTGCTCTTAACTCCAGTTGTTATGTGAACTGTTAGATGATCTCTTTTCTTTATTTCTTTTTTACAACGCAAACTATACCAACTAGAAAATATTTTTGTTTTTATTCCAGTTGCATCAGTTGCAAAATCGTGCTCTATATCTAATAGAGGTTTAGAGCTCTCTTCTATGAGTTGGTCCAAGATTATTTGGGTCGAATTAGATTCTCGATAATTTGAAAGTGTTTTGAAACATGGAATGTTAGAATTTATTATTCCAAACTTTTTAAGCAAGAGAAGTAATCCTCTTGCTCTTCTCGTTGATAGATTTGGAAACTTGTGCCATATTAACATAGAAGAAATAATACTTTTCATTTTCTTTCCCTTACAAACGCAATTTGTAAGATACCTCACAAAATCAAAGAAATGTAAAAATTCAGTTTCCTGAATTTCATTGTATAAGGCCTCATCTCTTGGCCATCTCTCTTTCTTCACCATTTTGAAGTATATTGATGTATATACTTATAGTTTATTGTTTTATAGCATAGAAATGTTTATATATACAAGTATATAATATTATATATGTCAAAGATACCAATAAGAAGCATAAATCTAGAGAAAGGTAAACTCGAGTTAAAAGATGAATTCGAGATGATAATTGAAAAAACTGTAACAAAATTTGGAAATGGGGCAAAGATTGATGCTCCTAAAGAACTTCTAGGAAAGAAGGTCTATGTGGTTGTTAGGAAATAATATTTACACATAGCCGGTTTTCGCAAGTTTGAATTCACCTCTTTTTCGGTTCATCTAAATATTTTCTAACTCTTTCTAAATCAACAGTTCCGACATATCGATCAAAATTTCCTGAACCCATATGGATATTGATTTTATCCCCTGCCTTAGTTAAAGAAAATTTGATCGGTTCAGAATCATCAAAAACAAAGCCTTCAAAGCCTAATCCATCAAGAGCAGTTCTTCTTTCCTTAAGGTCTATTACTCTATCCTCTCCTCCAATAAATTCATACAATCTTTTAACAATATTATCTCCATCTTTCTCTCTTCTATCATCTTGAGGAACAGTAATTTCAATTTTATCTCTAAGAATTCTTGAATGACTGATTGGTTCTTCTCTAAAACGAAGATATCCTAATGTTGCTGCAGCCAAAAGACAGAGCACAGGTGGAACGTATTTACTATCATCCATAAATAATAAATTTCAATGAAGTTTATAAAATTTTCTAAACTCCAAATTTTGAAGTTCTAAATAACAATTTTAGATTTCAGATAACACAAACAATTACTAAAACATCATCTTTTTATATTACATAATCTTAAAGCCTAGATGAAAAAAAGGGCGAGGTTATTTACCTTAATTGCTCTGACACTTCTATCTTCTATATTTTTTACAAATATGATCTCTTCTCAATCAATAGATTCTTCAATAAAAAAAATGACCTATACTGCAGAACAATATGAAACTGGCAGTCTAAATTATGCACAGCTCATAGTATCCATGGCTTCTTTAAGCAAAGAATTAGCTTCTGAACTTGGAGCAAGTTCACAAGACCATGACCAAGTCCTTAATACAGAGCAGTTAGAAAGAGCGCTAGGAAAACCAACAGAATCAACTAAATGGGTATGGGTTGAAGGAGAGGAAAGAGAAAAAAAGTTAGACTCAGAAATTCCTGCATGGAGAAAAATAATTTTTGATGGTAAAGAGACTCAAATATATTTAACTGCTTGGCCAAGTATTCCAAGAGGTAGACAAGACATCGTTTATCATCTTCACCAAGATATCATCTTCAAGAGCAATAGTCAGGAAGTTGACATAGAAAGCGAAATAGAGAAGATGAAGTCTTTGGCTCAACAGTATTCATCAAATCCCTCGAGTAATAGCTTAGAAGAATTAGCAGAGGAAAGTGTAAATATAGAACAAACATTCAACAACAACCCTTACAAAAATTCTCTTAAATGCGAAGCAAACATGAATAATTTATTTGGTAGTGAAAATAAAAGAGATTCTCAAAAGATACTCGCACAGGAAATTGAATTTGCAGATGGAGAAAAATTCCAAGCAAAAATAAGGCTTGAGATTTGTGATGACTGCGATTGGCACTGGATAAATATGAATATGTGGATTGATTCAAGAGGAAATTTCCAACAGCCAGAAGAAAATAGAGGTTCTGATTTTAATAGGCAACAATACGAAAGTTATACTTCAGAAGATTTCAAAAATGAAATTCAGAAAGTAATATCTGAAGCAAAATCAGACTTACAGACTGAGAACCTCAAACAAGCAGTCCAGAGAATTCAAGAGTTAAGACCTTTAATGGATATTTGGAATGAAAAATCAAATAATGTTTGGGAACAATTTCAAGACCAATACAAAGTAGATTTTGAAACAATGACTCAAGAAGAAAGAGAAAAATGCTCAGAAACTTATTGTTGGATAATAAAAGATCAAGAAAGAATAAATGCTGAAAATTCTTTTAAAGATGAAATTCATGAAGAAAGAAAACAATTTTTCTTGAATTTATTTTTAGATTATGAAAAAAAAGAATCTTATTTTTCACAAGAACAGTGGGAGAAGAGATTATTTGAACAGTTTAAAGATTTCGGACAAGAAATATGCACAAATAATTTAGACGACAATAATAATCAGCAGATTGACTGTGGCGAAAATCAGTGTAGTGGAAAAGTCTGTGGTTCAGAAACAATATCTACAATAGATGAAACAGGTCAGACAGTACAGCAGATAAGAGACTTATACTGCACAGCAGGAATTTGTCAAGCAAAATTGGAAACCCTAGAAGCGACTGGACCTATTTGTGGAAACAATATATGCGAGGAAAATGAAATTGAAACATGTTCTACAGATTGCGCAATATGCACAATTCCAGAGGCAATATCTTGTGATGGGATAATCTTGTTTTCTGGACAAGATGCCAACAGTTGCCCGCTAGCTCCAGTGTGTCTTACAGAGCAAACATCGTGTGAAACAGATAATGATTGCGTAGACCCTCTTTGTGGAGATTCTTCATGTATCCAAGGTACCTGCCAATTAGGACAGTTAACGGAATGCAGGGAAGCTGAATGTACAGATGGCGAAGAAAAAAGAATATCTTGTATTTCTAAAGACAGGTTAGTTTCAGAGATATGCATTCAAGGTATTTGGAGAAAGACTAATATTCAATGTCCAGTTGGAGAATTAACAGATGCCCCAGTTTTAGAAGAATCAGAATTAGAATCCTTCTCCCAAGAAGTCATTGGTAATGCATGCACTGTCAAATCAGACTGCGGTAATGAGAATGACGTATGCAGTAATGGAATTTGTGTAACTCTTCCAGAAACAATTAAACAAGATACTACAGAAGAAATATTCATTGAATCAGAAGCACAAGAAGAACAATCAAAGCAGGAAGAAACATCTTCAGAACAAGAAACTCAATCATCAGAAACAAATGAGCCAAACGAGCAATCAGAAGAACAAATTGTTCAAAGTTCTCCAGAGGAGGAACCAACAATTACAGGCAATGCAGTTTCATATTTCTTTAAATCTCTAATCAGCGGATTTCAAATAGAAAGTGACGAAGAAAATGGAGAAAACAGTGGTGGTGATAATCAAGACGGTGAATCGAGTCAAGACACACAAAATAATGGCGAAACTCAACAACAATCTCAAGAAGGGCAAGTTAGTCAATCACCTCCAAACGAAGGAGAAACAGATGAAGAAAGAGAAAACAGAGGAAGAGAGGAAAGAGAATCAAGAGAGGATGATGATAGGCAAAGAAGAGAAAAAGAAGATGGTGAAAGAAGAAAGAACGAATGCACAGATAGGTGTGATAAAGAATGTTATGACCGAAAAATAAGGCCATTCACAGAACAATGCATAAGGGAAGAATGCGGACAGGAATTAGAATGCAACGTAGATGAAGTAAGGCAAGGATGTGAAGTAAAAGCAGAATCAGAAACAGATGTTGCCTCATGCATAAACGATTGTTCCACCAAATGTCTAACTGGAGAAAATACATGGATCGAGCCAGATAGAGAGGAACATAAAGAAGAAAAATTTGTATTCACAGTAGGTGGTGCATGTAGACAGGAAAAAGACAGAGTTGACGAATCAATTTGGTTCGGTGGATGGGGAGACGAATTCAAAGACTTCCAAATAGCAAAAGAGAAATATTATAATTCAGGTGGAGCGGATTGGTGCAAGAGAGAGTATGAAAACTTAATTAAGCAAAGAATAGCTTTGGAAGAATCATTGAATGAAGAATTTGCATCATGGTTCTTTGAAGATTATGTAGCTAGTTCAGCAGGAGAATGGGAAAATCACATTTCAGGAATATTTGACCTGTATTGGAGAGATGTTGACTTGTCAAGACAGTTAGTTGAAAGATCTGCTTGTCTTGGAAGTGTAGAAATTCCAAAACACAATTTAATTAACTTAGAATATAAAACAGATTATGGAAGTATAAAATTATGGGAAGAAATCAAAACTGCAAAAATATCAAATGACCTCCAAGAAACTGAAATAATATCTCCTTATATGGAAACATATCTTTTTCCTTCAAGAGACTTTTATATCTTGGAAATGAAAAAAGCAATGGAATCTCATAGAATCCCTGGCCAAGAAGGTAAAGAGTCTAGTAACTTCTTAAATGATGAACAGAAGCAAAGACTAATAGAAGAAGGAATTTTAGACGAGATAAAAGAGTTCAATGAAAAATTTGGAGAAAGTCTCATAATTCAATTTAAAGATTATAATAAGAATGAAATAGTATTCAATGTATTTGTTAAAGTAAATCCAGAAGACTTATTATCTTTTGAGCCAATGCTTTATTCAGAAACTATTTCAGAAGATGTTAAAATAGAATTTGATGTGGAAAAACTTCTTGACATAATAGAATACGGTGAGTCAGACCGAGTTGAATTGCAAAGTCCTCCATGGGATAAACAACAAGAAGTAGGTTTCGTTAACGGAGCAATAGATGGGGTAAAAATGTATTTCATGTTTAGAGAATTACTCAATTCAGGAATAACTTCTAAAGAATCAGCAGAAGACCATGCAACTTTCTTTACAAGAATATTCTTTGAAGTTGTCATGGGTGATCAAGACAGACAAGATGAAGAAAATCAAGATGATTCAAATATGGAGAACTTTGAGCAAAGAGATTCTATAACTGGCGAAATAATTGCACAATATTAGAAACTCAAGTTAAAGACTTAATATCTATTATAAATTTGAAATTTATTTGCGAATCTTGCTAAAGATGAGCAATTACGATTTTAACAACCTTTAAAAATCACTAATTATCTTGTTAAATATAATCCTCAAAATAAGAGGTAAAAAGGGCCCGTAGTCTAGTGGTAAAACGCCCCGCTTGCACCGGGGGGTCGCGAGTTCGATTCTCGCCGGGTCCATTTTCAACTCCGCAGTGAGTCTCCGAGCCTGTTGAGGAGAATCGAGCAAGAGAGTTGAAAATTAAGTAAATATTCCGCAGTGAGTCTCCGAGCCTGTTGAGGAGAATCGAGCAAGAGAATGTGAAATTAATATATCTTTTTATGAGAATAGAAAAGATTTTAAGCAGACTAAATATGGATTAACATGGCAGAATACAATATAATTATTGAAAAAGGAGAAGATGGATATTTAATATCTGAAGTATTGGAAATTCCAGGATGTCATACTCAAGCAAAGACCATGGATGAATTACTTAAAAGAACAAAAGAAGCAATAGAATTATGTTTAGAAGTTGAGGAAGATAAAACTACAATTGAAATTAAGTTTCCAGTAAAATTCATAGGACTCCAAAAAATCGAGGTGTAAATGGCAAAAATGCCCCAATTAAGTGCAAATGAACTGATTAATAGTCCAATAGGGAAATAATGGCTTTTTCTTTAGGTAAAAATGAAAGACATGCAGATAACTATCAGATGGCTATGACAATTAAATTAAGAAAAACATTGGAAAAGGCTGATAGGTCTGCCAATCGTAATTTTTGGATAAGTCTTGTTCTTACTATCGTTATAGGTTTAGCAACAATCTTTATAGGCATTGTTCCTCTTTTTAGAAATTAGTCACCAAAATAATCTTTATAAACACAGAAAGCATTAAATAACAAGAGGTTTGTCAAATAAAATGGAACTAATATCATTAAAAGAGATTTCTGTAAACTCTAAAGTTGCACTACTGAAAGAACTAGGATACAATTCAGACGGAGAATATGTTTTAGATTTAGAAGGAAATAAGGTTTTAGATAAATATATAGAGATTCCAGTTAAATTAGATAATATGGCTATTTTTCCTGGAAGTACAATAATTTTAGATAATAATGAATTATCTATTTCTTTATATTTAGAGGAGCATGGGGATGCCCTCTGAAATTGATCCAATAGAAAGTGCAACAAAAGGAGCAATAAAGGGTGCATTGGAATGGGGCGTGGATTTTATAAAAAATTTGGCAAATCGTTTTAAAGAAAAACAAGTAAGTTTTATTAGTGATAAAGATACATTAAAAATTGCTAAAGAACAATATAATTCTGGTGAATTACAAATTTATAGGCATTATATTGATGGCAAAACTAAACTAATGATTTTAAGAATGGGTCTAGTTCTAAGAATCTTAGAAAAAAATGGAGAAAAAGATAGAAAACGAAAATTAAGGGAAGATATTATGAAAAAATATGAAGTTAAGGGGCTTCATGTAGCCCAATTTGTTGAAAATGGAGTTTTGAACAGATACATTGGAATACTTTTAGATAATATAGACTCTATTGATAATTTTAAGAAAAGAATAAATGAGATTATAGACTATATTGAAAAGTATGTTCTTTTTGTTAAGAGTTCAGATAATGAAAGATTTATTTTAGAGCATTCATTGAGGATAACAACATCTAATCTATCTATGATTTTTATAATTTCAGGAATTGGATTGGCTGCAAAGTTAATAAAAGATATAGAAAAAAGATTAATTTCTCTTTTAATAGATTACGAATTAGAAAAGATGACTAGAGGAGAAAATGAAAATCTTTTTTTCAAAAGAGTTTTAAATCCAAACAGTAAATAAAGCTACTAGCTTAAAGAATACGTCCACTAAGAAAATAATTATTAAGATACTAAAACCATCCGAGTAATCATAGGGGCATTATTCTCTTCTTCATTCCCTAGTTTTATTAATCTTTCACGCTCCCAAGGGGCTGACTCAAAATAAAGTTCCAACGCCTCTCTCAAACGCATTTTTGCCTCTTCTATTGTATCTCCTTGAGTCACAACATTAGGAATCTGTATAGAGCTAATGCTATAAGTTTTATTTTCACCATTTCCTTCAGAGTAAATTACTATGTCTATATCTATTTCCATTTTATCTATTATTATTATTATTATTAAGTGTTTATATATATCATACTCCCGCATGCTTATATATTTTACTAATTGGGTGTTTCATCTTTGAATAAGTCTCCAATCCACACTTTTAATTCCTCTTTAGTTAATGAGGGATAAATAACAACTTCATTACAATAAGCACATCTCTTTATCCCCAATTTATCAATTGAAACACAAAATATTTTACCTTGACATTTATCACAATTATGGGCATCTTGTGTCTTCTTTTGAAATTCGGAATATTTTAAATCCATCCCTAATGTCTATCTTTTCCCATTCTTCTATCTGCATGAATAACTCTATAAAATCCTATTGAGGTCATCAGAATTCCAATAACAAAGAAAACCCACAAATTAAGCTCGCTATTAAAAAAATCAATTCTATCCATTATAATCCACAGACTTCTAAACACAAACACAGAACCCAAAAGTAAAGTTAATTCCCAAAAAATATGTTTCCTTTTTTCCATACCCAATCAAGATGAAATAGTTATTTAAATCTATTCTGATAATATAAAAGATCTAGTATAAACTAGTGGTCTTAAGTCATGAGGACTATCTTCAAAATATTCATATCCTGAATAAATCCCCACTACTCTAGTTGGATATGCTTTAAATTCACTAACAGTTTTTTCTCCAGTGCCAATGCAATGTGCAACAATTCTACTTTTTATTCCATTATCTGGATTCTCAGGCATATTCCTCCACACAACATCAAACGGCACACCATTTATTGGGAAAACTCCACTTTCACACGGAAACATTACACAAGCATAAGATATGTCATCACGAAAACATTCTTTAAGTCTATTCATAAAACCTTATTCAAAAAATTGGCTTTTAAACCTTATCATTATAAAAATTAATTTTTCTTGATAAGTGAAAAGCTTCTAAAATTAAAATCATCTTTTTCTATTGGCTTATGTCTAATTTGAGATGCAGTCATAAACTTAAATCTTTTACTAGAATAAATGGCTATTATTCTCTCTGATATTTCAACAGGTCCAAAATTTCTACTATCATAAGAGACCATCCTATTGTCTCCCATAACAAAATAATAATTTTCAGGAATTACACTCTCTATTCCACTATGAGTATAGTGGTCTCCTGGAAGACCAACAACACGTTTTACAAGATTTAAATCAGAGTCTTGTGGAGATGTAAAAATTACCAAATCATCAATCTTAATTCTTTCATTTAAAAAAGGTAATCTCTCAGAAAGAGCAACATCTTTCTCTTTAAGAGTGGGCCGCATGGAATCTCCTTTAACATGAAAGACGGGAAGATAATAAGAAGTACAAGCAGTCAATATTCCTCCAAGGGCTAATTTTTTGATGATTCTTTTTTTTAACTTTTTAGCCATTATAAATATAAACTAT
>Ga0209542_10016340_pt1 | contig 12323 bp, 13 predicted proteins | sample RifCSPhighO2_01_FD_184028 | JGI IMG/M metagenome (GOLD analysis project Ga0209542, IMG submission 184028) | Soil microbial communities from Rifle, Colorado - Rifle CSP2_plank highO2_0.1 (SPAdes) (version 2) | ecosystem: Environmental > Terrestrial > Deep subsurface > Rock core/Sediment ...
TCAATTTTATATTCAAATTCTTTTGACATATATTCATGATACCACAAACCAGTACAACATACGAGCAATTAAGGCATGGAAGAGAAGGGTGGGTAGTTATCATCATTTACGCAAACCCAAAAATGCGAAGATTGAAATCCGGGTGTGAAAAACTTTTCTATATATTTGGCGTCTAGCAATTTTATTCACTTGATTAACACCCACCATCACCACCATCACCAGCATCACCAGCATCACCAGCATCACCAGCCACATCGGCGTTAACTCTTGGAATCTGTGAGAATAATTTGTTCAAGTCATCTTTGGATAATTTTTTAGCATCCAGTGATTTATCGGAATTCCACCCGGAAACTCCGCGCAAAAAAGCAAACGCGACAAAAACCGTGCCCAGGATCACATATTTAAATAATCTAAAAACCTTAACGAATTTTTGAGATATAAAGCGATTTGATTTATTCATAAATCTCAAATCCTATTTTATCATACTCCTGCCACCCATACATTTAATGTTGTGCGGATCCGCACTTCTATCTTGCAGTTCAGCCAGCTTTTTTAATACAACCTTATCGTCAGGTATAAGTTTGAAATATGCCATATTTGAAACTCCTTCAAGTCTAAATGTGCCGAATTTTTTGGATTAAATTTCCCAGCCGAGATCTTTGAGAAATTCTTTGAAATTTGGATTGATTTTGGCAAGCGCGAGAGCATTGTCGTAATCATATCTAGAATGACCCCGAATAGCTTCCCCAATCCTACCTATTCTTTCTAAATAAGCCGAGAGTCCGAGATGTCTGCCAGATTTATCATTACGGAAATTATCCTTCTCGACAACGATAAAGTTCGTTAATTTTTTAATATCTTCCGCGCGCTTATCTCCGTAAGCTCTATAAAGAAGAGACGCGTAAGAGAACCTCGTCCAAACCTCGTGCAATGTCCGATAAGATTTCGTGGCGCGCGGGGCGTAGACTAACTCGCTGATAGATTTGGTAAACACCTCTTCCGCTGATTTTAAATACGCATCATTTTTTTCAAGTTCCCATAACAATCCCAAAACCACCCCGCTTACCCAGTAAGCATAACCCTTATCAGTCTCGTGATCAAAAAAAGGAAAATTAACCATTAATACGTCTCCCTTGGCGAGATGATCTTTAGCGCGTAAAATATAAAAATCAATCGACGCAGTCGGCGGATAAATATCCGCATTATAAAGCTTGGCTATGGCGGCCTGTTTTACATTCCATTCCGCGACCCGATATTCCACATAAGGCAGGGGATAAATTTGTAAAGAGTATTCGTATAATTTTCTTACACCCAAGTTTATTTTCTGGGGAATAGTTTCGTCAATAAATAAAGAGTATGGATCGCCAGAAAAAATTTCGCGAGCAAACGCATTATCGCTGCGCGAATTCAAAATAATAAGATTAGCCATAACCGCCACCGCGCGAGCTCTCCTGATTTTCGCGTAAGATTCATCAGCAACTATCTCTTTTAGGAGCGCTACGCCTTTTTTATAATCAACCCCCATATAAGCTCCAGCGAGTACAGATTTAGCGCTCGCTTCCGCATCTTTTGAGGTCGCATTTTTGATTTCTTTTTCAAGAACATTTATCACTTTTTGATTCTCGCCAGCAAGATAAAACTCGCGGGCTTTTATTCTCGCTTCCCCAAAATTATTCGGCTCATTATAAAAAATAAGATAATAAAGGCCGGATGCGGCAAGAATCAATGCTATTGTCAGAAATATTTTTTTTAGATTATTCACTATAAATTGGATTAATAGTCGCCGCCGTCGCCGTCGCCGCCGTCGTCGCCGCTGCCGCCGTCGTCGCCGCTGCCAGCGCATTCATTATCACTATCGTGGTCGCAGTCATCGCAACCACCGTCAGAACAACTCGTGACGTCAGCCCGCGCCTTATTTATTAAATTTTGACGCTCCAAAGGATCAAAATTTGAATTTCTACTGACTAGATTTTTTACGATTTTACCCAAACCAAGTCTAAAAAGAGCTAGCGGTATAGCAACGAAAAGAAGTAGAACTACTAATAACACTTTTGATATTTTTTTGAGCATAAACTTACTGTCAGATTAGCATGTTTTTAATTATTTGTTATCCACAACCGACGGCAAAGAGATAAAAAGGTATTTCGCCCAAACCGTCCGTATCCAAAAGCCCATTTGCAATTTCTATATTGTGGACATTTCCAACTACGCTTGCCCTGAGATTAAGAGCCGCGGAGACAAGACACATATTTTCAGCGATATGTCCTGCTTCGATTAAAATGAGCTTATAGGCAAAATTTCCATATTTAATCGCGGAGCGCTCCGGCAAACAGGTAAAAATAAACGTCGCGGCCGCCTCCTTTACAAAATCATAAGCGGATAACTTACTTATGGTTTCTTTATCCGTATCCAGTAAAAATTCCAAAGAATGATTCAAAACATTATAATGATATATTCCCTTTTTCAGCTCGTTCACATTCAAAACGGCAACGTATGTTTCTATCGGATATCTCGCGCCCCCAGACGGATGAGCTCTCCTGTGAGTATCCACGTTTTGTCCTCTTTGTGTAACTCCAGCTCCAAAAAATAAAATGGTTGAGAGATCCGTAAGACTTAACGAATACGAGGAAAAATGCCTATCAGACTTGCGATGCAAAATAGCGCCTGCCAATGTGGCGCCTTTCAAATCCGGTTCTGGTAATTTGATTTGAGGCAAACGCGGATAAGATTTATATTCAATTTTTTTCCAAGATTCCGGCCATTGTGAGCCGTCCTTTGGAATATTTGGGCGATCTATGTCGAAAAATTTAAAAAATAGGTGCTCGTTCATACAAATGGATGAATGATATTATTTAATTCCTCTTCCTTTTTCGGCTCTTTAAAATATCCGAGACTGATTGGAACCCGATAAAGCCGATCTCCTCCTAAATTTCTGTATTTTTCGTTTAAATAGAGCGGCTGAAGTTTGGGAATCAGAATCATATAAACGTAAAACCCCAAATCTTTCGCTTCCTTTATGGCAATGTCTACCGCCGCCACTTCAAAATTATTTTTTTTAAAGTATGCAACGGATTTATCCAGGCGCTCATGGCTACTTTCCGGCGCGCTCTCCAAAATTACATTTTTCTTTCTGCCTCTAGTTAAAAAACTGATATGCTCAATCATATCCGTATTCGACCAAAACAAGGCGCGCTCTTTCAAATCAGAAATTTCTTCGGCCTTATTCTTGATAGGCTTCAAATTGGGTTTGCCACCAAGCCTTCGTCGCCTCGCCCGCCAACTTTTTGTCGCTTCGGCGATTGAACCGAGGATTACTTGTTTCATATCAAAACCTGTCTTGTTGGAGATTACGACAGCAGGTCCGATTTCGGTCCGGTCAATAATTAATGTGGAAAAAGTAGGTATCGGAATGTCCGTAGTCATATCAAGAACATAAAGCTCTAAATTATAGCGCCGAAACATTTTCCAGATTTTTTTAATATCATCATCGGGTGCATTCTCTAAATCAAGAATAGGCGGGGAAAGTTTGTTTAGATAATGAATCATAAACGCATCACGTTCCACGACTTCGCATACGCCCTTGTATAATGCTTCTTCTTTATCAGTGTGAGCCGCCGCACCAGTACTGATAGAGAGCCTGATCGATGGTTCTTTTTTGTGATTTTTTCTATAAGTTAAATACACAAGCTGGGACGGAGCAAGTATTTCGCCTCCATGAATAAGTGAATTACCTTTAATCCATCCTATGCGGCTTTTTGAGCTAACTCTGAACATCGAAAATTTTTTCCCTACCATTTGGTTTGAAGAAAATGCCACAAAATCATTTGGACTGATTGCGTTCTTATTGAGATTTTCAAATGAATCAAATGTGAATCGTCTCTCCGAATAAGAACTCTGGCAAGTTCTTTCGATCGCTTCTCCTAAACACCGTATCATGGCTTTATTCGGATCAAAAAAATCAACACCGGTAACTCCTGACGTCGCTAGGTTTTTACTAAAACCGGCATCGGAACTATTTATCAAATCTCCAAACCCTCCACAGACGATAAAGGCTCGAGGTTCGTCTGGCAGATGGTCTCCAAAATAATAATGATTAAGAAATTTAAGCTTGACTACCTCTTGAGCAAATTCCAATATCCGCCCAGAGACTTTAAATCTACCAATGTTAGAAATAGCATGGTCTATGTAAAAAGTTTTTCCTAAAATATCTTCAATCGTTTCGATAAATTGCAGTAAAATTTTAAAAATGATTTTCGTCAAAAAGCTTCCTTCGTCTGCGATTGAAGTTTTGAGCCATTCCTTAGCGGAAGTTGCAGTTCTAAAATAGGTGTTCATATCTAGAATATTATATATAATTGGTAATTATGTCCAAAGAATTTCCTAAGACTGGAATTCCTGAAGAAAATATTCGAAGCGAACTCCTGAAAATCAGGAAATCTATGAAACCATATTCCGAAAATGCGTTTCGGGTTTACAGCACAAATCCCGATCCTTTAGCAATAGAAGCAATCTCCTATTTCTTGCCGTTTAACAAAAATAATATAGGCACGCACACAAGGACTGGCAAAACCATGGGAGCGCTCGCCGATCTTGAAAAAGAAGTCATTTTAATGATTGGTAATTTAATGGGAGCAAAAGAAAATGAAATTGATGGCTATATTACACAGGGGGGAACGGAAGGAAATATCACGGGCCTCTGGATCGGCAGAAATATGCTCCGGATAAACAACAGTAAACTTTGTTTGCTAAAAACCACCCTCACCCATTATTCAGTGGAAAAAGCGGCAGACCTACTGAATATCGAAAAGGTCGTGGACATCCCATGCAACGCTGAATATGGGATGGACAGCGTCAAACTTGAAAAGAAAATAAAATCTTTATCACAGGAAGGTTATCAAAACTTCCTGATCGCACTTACATTGGGATACAATACTACGGGGACAGTAGATCCGGTTGATGAAATTGATTCTGTTATAAAAAGATTGGAAAAAGATTTAAAAATAAAAACATATGTTCATCTGGATGCGGCTATTGGGGGGTTGATTTATCCCTTTATTTCTGAAAAAAAATTCGATTTCAATAATCACAGTCTTAATTCACTTTCAACTGATCTCTACAAAACAGGATTTACTCCTCGTAATTCGGGTGTATTTCTTTGCCGTAAAAATCTGCAAAAATACATAGAGCGTTTCATATCCTATTTGCCTTATAAAAGAGATGATACATTGAGCAGTTCAAGGTCATCTAATGAAGCTGCTTCATGTTGGAGTATCATCCATTTCTTGGGAAAAGAAGGGTTCAGAAGACACATACTTCATTGTTTAGATTTAAAAAAATATTTCATTTCCTTGCTGGAAGAAAAAAAATTACCTATTAAATATATTTCCGATCCTTTTATGCCAATCCTTGCATTCACCCTTAAGGACAAAATGCTCCCTTTATATCTCGAGAAAAAGCACCACATTGAACCAATTCCTCTATTATTAGACGAGAGGGAAGAATATCACTACACTATTATATTTATGCCGCATATCACCAAAAAAAGTTTGAGCGAATTTATTACTGAACTTACTGAAATATATAAAAACTAAGAGAGCGGTTTAGTACCGCTCTCTTTGATTTGTGCTTCACGACGTTTGGATTATTCTGCCGCGTCCGATGAACTATAACTATGGAGCTCTATGACCACCTTCTCTTCTTCCATCCACCCCGGCAAATACACCATCATCTCTGCATAGATAGCGCCCTTAACTTCCGGACAATAAAAGTAAGACCCGGCCATAGAAGTACCCTCGCTAATTGCGGGATCACTTCTAACAATCTCTGCCGTCTTGCACTCCTTGTTACCCATTCTTTTGACAACGAGTCTTTCCTTGACCTCCGCGTTTCCTTCTCGTCTGGTCGTACGACCAGAGCGCGAAGACACATGCTCGTATGTAAAGGGCCCCCACTTTTTTTTAGGCTCAAGCGGCCATTGGTAATCGCCCTCTTTAAGACTAGCGGCGTAGACCGTAGGAATCATCACGCTGAGAAAGGTACGCTCACTGTTGCTCTCAAATCTCCCGTTCCGGAAGGTGATCGACAGAAACTTTTTGGCCGATATTTTTTGTGTCCACATATTCTGTGTCCACAGAGTATATTCCCACTTCTCACCTTCTGTGTATGCGGGCGCAGGAAATGAGAAGCTACCATCGGCAATAACGTTTTTTACCAACACCAAAATCAACACCAAAACCAGAACCGATCGTAAAAGTACCATAATTATCTCCTTTCTTTTCACTCTCTTTTTACACTATATAGCATATACATATATATATCAAGAGAGCGGGAAACGAAAAATTTCTTAGGTTTCCAAAATTGGAATAAACATAGAAGCTTTATTTCCAGGTCCTGGAGAGATAAAATCTACGTATTCTATATAGATATTTACTTTTTCTTCATTAAACAAACTTGTTAATGCTAACCTTATATATACTTCATCAATTTCACTCACCTTTGTCCTTGGTATTATTTTAAGATAAATATTATTAGGCTGTGTTTGTTTTATTTGCAACTGTTTCGATACCCGGGCCAAACCGGCTTGCATTGCAGAGTTATAGATATGAATCATCCTTATTTTTTTCCCGCTCGGCAAAATAAAATTACTTTCTCTCCGCCCAAAAAATTCAAATAAAGGTAAAGTCCTACCACAACTACATTTTTCGGAAATGATTTTTCCAAAATCATTTAAATTGTAACGGATAACTGGATTCAATGTCCGCTCAAATGAGGTGCCTATCAATTCGCCTTCTTTTTCGCCTTGCGATATCCCCTCAGCATTAACTACTTCTAATACTATTTTTTCTGAATTGGTATGAAAATACCCAGGATTGTTCCCGCATTCAAAAGCGAAAACCCCCACATCATTTCCACTCAACAGATTAATTACAGGAACTCGTAAAACATCGCTGATCATTTGTTTATCAGTAAAAGAGATAGGTTCGCTGGTTACTCTAACCGCTAAAAGAGGCAAAAATTTTTTATCTTCTCTAACCCATTCCGTAAATCGCGTGATTAATGATCCAAATCCAACTAAAAATGCCGGTGCTGCCTTTTCTATGCTGTAATAAATTTTATTTCTGGTATCCGCAGAATCCAAATCGCCCGGCTGAATTTCTGGGAAAAAGGCTGAAAAAAAATCTTTTTCACAAATATGTCTAAAACCAGGTCTTCCTAAAACCACAAACGGCTTCCTGTTAAAAAGCTCTGAAAAAGAGATATTTTCAAGCAGGGGGTGTCTAAAATGAAAAGCAAGCCGATTGATGATTGTATAACGTTCATCACACAATACCCTGAACAGAATGCCCGTGGTGCCGCTAGAAGAGCGCGAAAAAACCGTTTGACCTTCCTTATTTGAAATAAAAATTTTTTTACCTAATTCCAAAAGATTGTTTCTGGATAAAACCGGCAAAGATTCCAGATCTTTTATGGAATTCAGCGCGCGTAATGAGAATCCGTATTTTGAAAAATAATCAGACCAAAATTTAGATCCATCTTGAGCATATCTGATTAATTTTCTCAAACGCAACAACTGTATTTCTTCCAAGCGCGATTCTGGCCAATATTGAGATTCGGAAAGAATATTTGTGTACAAAGAAATAGAATCGATAAAACTCTTATTTCCTAAAAGCGTTCCGATTCGCAAATTTTTTGGAAAAAAGCTCTCCGGTGATTCGAGAAATTTATTTTTTTGTGCTTCAGTCATAAATTATGGCACCTCAAGAAATGCAACAAACTCTGTAAATTTTCCGTTGGGCAATCGTTCAATTTCATCGACTTGCTCTATAGATATATTAATTTTATTCTGCAATGCAGAAGATAGAGCAATCTGAAGCAAATCTTTTTTTAACTGACTAAAACAGAAATCAGCAACAACATATAAAGTTAAGTCCGATAAGGAGTTCTGTTTAATCTGGAACTGCTTAATCTTATCATAACCTAAAGCTAGAGAAAAAATCCTTCTGAATTGCACAACGCTGAACTTATCGCCCCCCGTAAATCTAATGAAATTTTGTTGTCTTCCACTTATTTTAAGAAGCGGTGAAGTTCTTCCGCAACGACATTTCCCATTCATTAATTTTCCCTTATCTCCAATCGCATAACGGATCAGGGGGGTTGTCTTTCTGTCCAATAATGTAATTAGTATATTACCCTCCTCTCCGTCAGCAACCAGAGTACCACTATCATTAACAATTTCTATTAATACTCTCTCCCAATGCATATGAAAAAATCCACTACCCAAAAAAAGGGGGCATTCTACTCCTAAACCATTCGCTTCGACACCTCCGTACCAATTCACTAAAGGTACCCCATAAAATTCTTCGATTATTTTTGATTCCCCCTTCCCACATTCTTCACCACTTAAATAAACTGCCCTTAAGGAAAAACTAACGCCATCCTTTTTTAAATACTTCGATAATTCCAATATTAAAGAGGGTAATCCCCAAAGTACCATCGGACCAAGTAAATTAATCTCCTTATAAATTTCTCTCCGAACTTCAAAATCGGATAACCGCGCGAAGTCTCCAAATAAGAAACTCTTACTATGCAATTTATACTGTTGCGAATTTGCTCCTAATCTCAAAATAAATTTTTTCCTTAATAAACTTGGTAAATCGAATTCGTTTATCACTGATGACCGGAAAAAGCACGGCCAGGAGTTAGAAATCAGTTCCTTTTCTGTAAGAGAAACTGATAAGGGAATACCTGTAGTACCAGAGGTCATCCTGGTTATATACTTCGAGATGTCTTTTTGATTTATGGATTTAAAAGAGCGCAAATCATCCTTCCCCATCTGAGGTAATTGACTAAGTGCGGAGATTAAAGAGGATGAACTGGCTCTAATTCCGTTCTCTTGTAAACGCTTTCCCCAAAAAATAGAGTGATTTTCAAGATAAGAAAATAAGATTTGGAGCCGTTTCTCCTGAATTTCATTCATTCGCTCTTTTTCCCAAAAATCTGATTCGCGAAGCACACTTACTATTGGGATTAGCCATTCTATAAATAAATCGTTGCCCATTAGATTGCTACAATCCACTCCCAAGGGGAGATTATTATCAAGGGTTAAAATGAGTTTCTCTTTTTCGCTTTCTTGATAGCTCATATTAAAATGTCAGTGAATTAATTTTCGCCTGTTAATTGTCGGTTAGTCTGTAATATATCATGTTTCATCTTGGTCAGTCTGTCATGTAGAATTTTTGGATTGAGCTTTTCGTGTTCAAATTTTAGCTTCTCTTTGATTTCTTCTGCCACACTCGAATTAGCACAGAGTCTCTTGTACGGTGTTAGACCTTTCGGCTCATAAACCTTGCGATGTTTTTCGTTCGGTAATTCTTTTGTACCAATGCATAGTCTTTGAGCAATAATTGGATATGCTCCAGACTTTCTCTGGTGGTTTCCATACTTTTATTCCACTGGACGGTGTAGGAGAGCCAACCAGAAGAAACGTCAACATAGCCACAGCTATACATAAAATCTCCTACTAAGCTTCCTCCACAGTGAGCAACAGTATCAAGTTGTCCAAAGCCAGGTACTACCTCATGCCAGGAACCTTGAAAGATTGGCACTCGCTCTTTAATGGCTGATGGAGTGGTGGTGGAAATGCCTTTCCTACCCTTCTGACACTTCCAACCGTTTACTCGGCGTTTAACTGTAGCTATACTCATAGCTAAGAGTTTCTCGGTTACTTCATCAGCGTGTTTCCACATCTTGTCTCTTTTAAAGATTGAGATGTACTCATCAATTATTGGATGAAGCAGTTCTCCGCAGCAAGAATTAGCCGCTTGCCAGATTTGCTTCAGTCCGGCGTAGACGTCGATAGTGTAATAGACCTTGCGACCCCTCTTTTTCTTAAGGGTGTAGACAGATTCCATTTGCAGTCTCTTAAAACTCCGCATGATGGACTCTCTCCACATCCCTGTTTGTCTCGAAAGGGAATCAAGGATTTTACCCTTTTCCTTCTTGTTTGCCTTAAGATACGAATCGAGTTCAATACCAAGCAGTTCCTTCTTTGTTTTCATAGTCATGATACCGACTACGCTAACAGGAATTATGAGCTATACGAGCTTAGCTCACTGATGTTTATTGTGAGCTATTAGGGCTTTTGGTCATGTCGTTGTGTTAATATTAAGCTTGGTGATGACACCCTGTCAAAATTGAGTCGCAGTAGAAAATATAAACTGGTAAATATTAACTTGAGGAAATTTATTATAAAAAATATTCTATCCGTTCTGTCTCCTGAAGATTTTACTGTGATAAATGATATTCTATGCCAACAGAAGATGCGCAATTTAAATATGCAGAGATATCGCAATAAATTTTCAAATCAGAAATTCTTACAAAGAATTACCTCTCCTGCAAGCCCGACGCAAGAAGATTTGGAACTTTATAAAAAATATTTACCTCAAAATGGCACAGTAGTTCTTCTAGGTTCTACGCCGACAATAAGAGACTTACTTACTGATTTGGAAATAAATTACATCGTCGCAGATTCCTCCTTTCGCATGATTGAAAATAGTTTACAGCTTACCCAAAAAGCGAATCAGGAAAAGGAAACATGGCTCAAGTCGGAGTGGTCTGAAATGCCTTTAGCAAATAATTTTTTTGATTGTATTATAGGCGATCTGGTTATTAATCAAATATTACCTTCGAACCAGGATTCATTTTTTAAAAAAATACACCACTTATTAATACCTGGGGGAATATTTGTTACTCGAACTCAAATTGTGAATTCTTCCCTCGAAAATCTCAATTCGAATGAAATAATTCAATCAATTATAGAAGGCGGTCAGATTATAGGAATAGAGAATGAGCGGGTGAAATTTTATTCTGCACTTTGCAATTTACTTAGTGCCTTCAGAGACAAAGACAATCAAGTCTTTGATCCGAAAAAGACATTGGATGCTTTAATAAATTATCCTCCTCGATCACAAGATGAACGTGAGTGGATAAAGAAAATCTTCAAAGTTTTTTTACATAGAGCAAACGAGAGATTAGAATACAGCATTCAAACTGAAAACAAAATCGAAACAAAACTACAAAAATATTTCAAGATTGAGAATAAAAGTTTCTCTTCTGACTATCCAGATACAAAATATTTTCCAGTTTATTGCCTAAAAAACACAGGAACATTCAATTCATGAAACTATTATTAAACTTAATGCGACTACTATCGGAAAGTGATTTGAACTTTATTTTAAATTTAACAAAAAAGGCGCTTGGCGAGAAACTCCCCCACTCCACAAAAAACAAACAATTCTGGAGAAGGATGTCTAGCATCAGCTCTCTCAAAAAAATATCCGTTCCGTCATGCCCATCTGCTGGGGATATAAGTATTTACGACAAGTATATCAAGAAGGTGTTCGAAACAAAACCAGATAGCTCAATATTAATGCTTGGCACGACTCCAAAGATCAGAGGATTGCTTCAAAACATCGGAATCACTAATTATATCATTGCTGATTTTTCTACTAGAATGATGATAAATAATCTGAATCTATCCGTAAATATCGATCCCGAAAAGGAAATATGGATAAAAACAGACTGGACCGATCTTTCTTCTTTATTGCGCCCAGTAAACTGCGTCTTGGGGGATTTGATTTTAAATCAATTTCCTCCGGACGAGCAATCATTCTTCCTGGAAAAAATTAGCATGCTTCTTGATGACGGCGGTTTTTTTATTATAAGAGATCATGTAATAAACAAAAAAATAATTAATTTTACTCCTGAACAAATAATAACAGAATCCTTAAAAGGAATTCTGCAAGAGAATTTTAGGACTGTCATGGCCACGCTTTTTTACCGCTTGCGTGATAAATTAAGAGATGCCGGGAAACAAACGGCCATTCCAACCAAAATTGCCAAAGTATTAATCGCGTATCGTCCTGACGGTGAATTAGAAACAAGGCTCCTGCGGTCTCTTTTGTTAGAAGTATTGCGAAGATCTCGCGACAATCTAGAAATTAATGCTCAAACACAAGAAGAACTAGAATCAATGATTACAAAATTCTTTCATATTGAAGAAAAGACACTTGCGACAGATTACGAGGACGCGGAATATTTCCCTCTTTATATATTAAAGAAAAAAATAACTACTCCTTGATCTCATTTGAAAAATTAGAAAATAAATAAAGGTTAATAACCTGTTCTCCGCATAAACTTTTTAGCAAATGATTTTGACCACTCAATTTGAGCTGCTGCTTTTGTAGGTCCAAAGACAGGCACTCCAATTTTTAGTAATTCATCAGTTAATCCTTTTTCCAAATAGCGCGCTGAACCTATTACAA